>OJAU01000028.1_pt1 | contig 130060 bp, 120 predicted proteins | sample 1589791 | NCBI WGS metagenome assembly OJAU01 (sample SAMN05416849, study PRJEB24817) | seawater metagenome | isolation source: Sea water | place: Canada:Atlantic | collected 2013-07 | reverse complement strand
GATCTACACAGAGTAGATCGTCGGCAGCGTCAGATGTGTATAAGAGACAGGTCACCTTGGGTTTTCGGAAAAGGAGCGCACAGACGTAGGTGCGTTCTGGCAGGCACCCGATCTATGCTCAGGCCCGGGTCTGAAAGCAGTGGACCTGTTCCGCGCGGTTCACGATGGCCGCATCAAGTTTCTCTGGGTGATGGCCACCAATCCGGCAGTTTCCATGCCCGACGCCGGCTTCGTGCGGGAAGCCTTGGCGAAATGCCCCACTGTCGTCGTCTCGGACGTGATGGCCGATACCGATACGGGCAGCTTTGCCCATATTCGCCTTCCCGCACTGGCGTGGGGCGAAAAGGATGGGACCGTAACCAATTCGGAGCGCGTGATTTCGCGCCAGCGGGCGCTCTTCGCTGCACCGGGAGAAGCTCGAGCCGATTGGCGCATCGTCTGCGATGTAGCAGGCCGGCTGGGTCACAGTGCCAGTTTTGACTATAACAATGCAGCCGGTGTTTTTCGCGAATATGCCGGGATGACGCAGCTTGCAGCAGACGCTGGCAAAATTCTTGACCTGACGAATATGCAAGACTGCAGCGACACCGAATATGACACTATGGAGCCGTTTCAATGGGGCGGCCACCATCCCTTCACTCACGGCTTCCCGACAGAAAATCGTCGTGCGTGTATTATCAGCGTCGAACCGGCCCTGAAGGATCGCACCCAGCTGACGCTCAACACCGGGCGCTATCGGGACCAGTGGCACACCATGACACGCACCGGTCTTAGCAAAAGCCTTTCCCAGCACCGACGCGAACCCTTGCTGGAGATTTGTGCCGAAGATGCCGAACGCCTTGGCCTTGCCGATGGCGGGCTCGCGACAGTTCGGTCAGTCCACGGCGAAAGCGTGTTTCGCGTCTCGATCAGCGATGCGCAAGAACAGGGCAGTGTTTTTGCGCCCATACATTTCACCGATCAGACTTCGGGTGGCGGGCGTACCGGTATGATCGTGCATCCAGCCGCAGACCCCGTTTCGGGTCAACCCGGCTTTAAGAATACGGCAATTACAGTCGAACCATACCACGCCGATTGGCGAGGCTTCCTTCTTTCGCAAACGCAGATACGGCCCGATTGCAATTATTGGGCAAGTGCGAAAATCGCCGGGGGATGGCTGATCGAACTTGCAGGCGATGGCACGATCGATCTGGATGCGTTGCTTCCGGCCGGAACCCGGCTTGAAGTGACCGACCGGGCACGCGGCATGATCCGTATCACGGTAGCAGCGGCGGATGGCGGACTGGCTGGCGCACTGTATGTCACCCGCAGCGGCCACCTGCCCGAACGCGCCTGGATCGAAAGGCAGTTCGCTGCGCCTGATGCGAGAACGGAGGAATTGCTGGCCGGCCGACCGGCAACGCCGCAGGCAGATAATGGCAAGCTGGTCTGCGTTTGCCACGATGTAAGCGAAAAGACTTTACGCACTGCCATTGATGATGGCGCGGGAACTCTGGCGAAACTTTGCGAAACAACTCGTGCGGGGACCAATTGCGGTTCTTGCCGCCCGATTCTGGCGCAATTGCTGAGCCAACCAGCCAGTTCCGAAAAGGAGACTGTGGTATGATCGCATCTGGTGAAGTCTGGCTGGTCGGCGCGGGGCCGGGAAATCCCGATCTGCTAACCCGCAAGGCCGAAAAGCTGATGAAGGCCGCCAGCGTCATTTTTTTTGATGCGCTCGTCGGGAAAGGTGTACTCGATCTGGTTCCAGATCACATTCGGCTGGTGAGCGTTGGAAAGCGGGCTGGACGGCACTCAAAAGACCAGAAAAGCATTGATGCGCTGCTGGTAGAGGCAGCCTTGGATGGTGAGCGCGTTGTTCGGCTGAAGGGCGGCGACCCATCGATCTTCGGCCGCGCCAATGAAGAGATCATGGCTTGTTGCAATGCGGGCATCCAGGTCAATATTTGCCCCGGCATCACCGCTGCAAGCGCGGCAGCGGCGAGCCTTGGCCAGTCGCTCACCCTGCGCGGCGAAGCGCGACGATTGACGTTCGTCACTGCCCACACAAAAAAAGGGAAGACCTTGGCACTGGATTGGGAGGCCCTGGCCGATCCGCAGGCCACCCTCGCAATCTACATGGGCAAATCCTCCGCCAAGGAAACTGCCAGCGGGCTCATCTCAGCAGGATTGCCGGCAAACACACCGGTTGCGCTGGTCGAGAACGCTAGCCTGCCCGAACAGAGCGTTTTTCGAACCAGCCTTGGCCTCCTCCCGATCGCTGCCCGGACTGCGTTGGGCGAAGGGCCGACGCTCATGCTTATTGGCAGCGCGATTGGGAAGAACAATTCGATAGTTAATTCCAGGGTTGAGGACAAAGCAAAGTTCATAGGTACTTTCGTGTCCAACACTAACAAGGCATCGACCGTTTAAATGAGGGCGCGTTACAGCCTGATTTGGAACGACTCCAACGCAGCAGGGCTTTGCTGTTGAAGGTGTTTTGATATCCGGTGCAATTGCCAATGGCGTAGAAATAGCTGAGCGAAGTGCGATAGAAGTGGTCGGTCCTTACTTCATTGCTACGCTTCGCGCCCGCACAGATCGAGATTTGCGCATCCGGAACACTCTCAATCCTGACTATGACGCGTTCCCGTGTAGTTTGTTCGCCGTCGACAAGACAAATATGTGAAACGCGGCGGAACCGATGAAGAAACTCCCGCATCTCTTTTCGCAGATGCGGGAGCCTACGGTGAACGCAGAGCTGATAGTCATGAAGTGACAGGCCCCGGTTCACCGAGTAACCTTGATTATGGTGCGACACCTTCATTAGTCTGGGACGCTGGTTTTTGTGCGGAACGCGTAGAGCCGCTACTTCCTGCGCCACCCATCACCAACGCGTTGCCTTCACTGCTAAATTCACCGGCTGACACCAAGCGTTTGGCGCCGCCATTACTCACCAGCACTTGCTGGACCTGGCCACGCTGATCGGCAACAATCTCGCGAACTTGGCCAATGCGCGCGCCACTGGGCGCCAGCACATCCATGCCAGGCGCAATTCCGAAGCTACCTTCGACTTGCGACGCGCCGCTGCCTGCGACTGCCAGCATGTTGGGCATCGCGCTGCCTGTGGCAGAACCGTCCGCTGATCCCATGGCGGAACCATTCCCAGTAAGCGCACCTGCAACATTGGCAGCGCCGAGGGCCTGTCCAGCAGCACCGCTAGCAGTTGAGCGCGCAGAGCCGACTGCTCTTCCTGCAGCGGAGCGTGTTGCGCCTGCAGCGTCGGTTGCCCTGCTGCGTAGCTGTCCAGCAGTATTGGTTACGGCATCAGTACCGATCAGCTGCGCACTGGCCGAGCTGTTGCCGGAAGCACTGCCCGAGCCGCTAGCCTGAGCATTGCTCTGGACGAGTGGGCTTGTCAGCAATTGGTCGGCATTGCCGGTAAAGGATGCATCGGCTCGGCGATCAACTTCGACCCGGCCTTTGCGGCGATCGATACGAGTGTTGCCGTCGGTTGATCCGCGGGTTTCGAGTGTGCCGCGCGTCGTACTGTTGACGGTACGGTCGATCCCGCCAATTGTGCTGTCGAGCGAACCGCCTGCTCCACCGAGTATAGTGCCGCTTCCGCCAAACACCTGTGCGGCGGCAGGAGTTGTAGTCATTGCGATGGCGATAGCTGAGGTGAGGGCAAAAGTTATTTTCATGGTCATTTTCCTTTCATCATCTGGCCGGACGATGTGGTCTTTCCGGCTTGCATGAGGAAAACGGTCGGCATGAGGGCTTTAATCCATCGAACCGCAAATTGTTTGATTTTGGGTTCAGCGCCGAGCGCCGCACCTCCGGCAAACGAGCCCGCGGCCATACGTATCGTCTACTCCCCGTGCGCCGAGGTCAGTTGCTTCGGCATCAAGAGTGCTGCGCCAATCGCGTGAACCACCAAGGGCTTGCGCGATCCGCGACGCGACAAGCGGCGTCGCATAGGATGTGCCGCGCAGGCGCTGATTGCGCCCACGCGCATCAAGGCCGAAAATGTCGGCTCCCGGTGCTGCATAGTCGAGATGCAAAGCGCGGCCCGCCTCTATCAATACACGCTCACGCCGATCAACCGCCGTCACAGCAACCACGCCTGCGTAGGACGCGGGATAGGCTGGTGGTGCGGCGGGACCATCATTTCCCACCGCAGCTACGACAACAACACCGCGTGATTGCACTTGAGCAATAGCGCGGGACAGGATGGGGTTATTTGGGCCAACAAGGCTTATCGTGATGATTCGTACGCCTTGCTGCGCAAGCCAACCTAGCGCGCGGGCAATGGCAGAAGCATTTCCGCCTCCGCGATCTGTCCCGTAGACATCGGCGGCATAGATCCGGGTTGTACCCGTATTGCGCAACAGACTGGCCACGGCGCTTCCATGATTGCTCGGCTCACCTCCTCCGCTAGCAAACCCGCGCATGGCGATTACAGGCACTGCGCTACCAGGCGCCCCGTCGATCATGCCAACCGCTGCTGCGTTAGAGCGTTGCGGACGAACCTGTTCATTTGACATCAGCACCGAGGAGGCTGATCCGCCTGACTGGAAATAGAGGTTATCGGCAGAGACGACCGCTTCAGGAAGAAGTTCAATTAGCTCTCTTTCAGCATCATCAAGGTCAGCACCTTGCGGGACAGAGAAACGCACAACGGCAAAATCTAGCCCGTCCAAAACCTGGCGTCCAATCACAGAAAAGCCCTGCGTTTCGGCCAAGGCGATGGTGGCAGGATCAGCGTCCATCACCAGCAATTCACCGCGCCGCGACGGTTCGCCGCGTGCGTCGCGTTCAATAAAATCGCGATTACGGCGCACCAATCGGTTGATCTGGCGGGCACGCTCCTCAGCCAGCTTATGAACCTCGCGTGTGATCCTGTCGGTAAACCGACCGGTTCGCTCCAGCACAGGGTCGAGAACCCTTTCGGGGAGGGCTTGCGCTCCCGGCACACCCACTTGCATACCGCCCACGCCAACTTGCGCACTGGCAGGCATCGTGAACGACAATGCGGAAAGTGCAGCAATCAGGGAACAACGGCTTCGCATATGATGTCTCTTGCATTATTTTCGATTAAGCATGGATGAAACGTACACCGGCAACCGTTTAATCCACATAAGGCAAAGGCAGTTTGAACTCATCGTTTGAAAATCAGGTGCTGGACCTACTTCCCCGGCTGCGACGCTTCGCCGCCGGTCTGACAGGTCAAACTGCCGACGGTGACGATCTTTGCCAAATGACGATTGAGCGCGCACTGTATTCCCGCGACAAGTGGGAAGATGGTACGCGACTCGATAGTTGGATGTACCGGATCATGCGAAATTTATGGATTGATGAGACACGTTCCCGCAGCCGCCACAGTCAGACCTTCGTAGCAGAAGAAGCAGGCATAAGTGTGGGCAGCGACGGCGCGCAAGAAGCTACAGTGGAGCTGTCACACGTTGATCGCGCAATGCAAAAATTGCCGGAGGACCAGCGCGAAGCTGTGCTGCTCGTGATGGTGGAAGGCTATGCCTACAAGGAAGCCGCTGGAATTGTCGGCTGCCCAGTAGGCACGCTCAATTCCCGACTGGTTCGTGGGCGTGACGCGTTGGTGGCGCTGCTCGAGGATACGGTATGAACGATATTAGGATTACTCCCGAAGAACTAGTATCTTGGGCCGATGGAGAGATTACGGGTGCGCGTGCGCTCTTTATTAAAGCGTCGGTTGAGACAGATGCCTCTTTGCAAGCGCAGCTTGCCGCCCATCAGGCGCTGAAGGATCGCCTTGGGCAGCACTTTGCGCCGATTGCCGAGCAGCCGGTGCCCGACAGGCTGGTTAACATGCTCTCTCAGAAAGAGGCTGAAGTCGTCGATTTCGCTACCGAGAAGACGCAAAGGGGGAAAAAGCGCCGTCTGCCTCGTTGGAGCTGGGTGGCGGGCCCGGCGTTGGCAGCAGCGAGCCTCGCCGTGGCGGTGTTTCTGCCGCGCGGCGGTTCTGATCTACCAGGTGAAGGCTATGCCGGAACGCAGCTCGCCAGCGCACTGGAGACGCAGCTTGTTGTGCAGCAGGACGCTGCTGCTGATACTCGCATATTGCTCTCTTTCCAGAACAACAGTGGCGAATTCTGCCGGGCCTACACCAGCAAAGATGCAGACGGCATTGCCTGCCATGACAATAACGGGTGGCGCATCGAGACCTTAGGCGATGGTAGTACAGCGAGTGGAACCGAGTTCCGCCAGGCAGGTACGTCAGAGATTATGGCCGAAGCGCAGGAAATGGCTGCAGGCGGCGCGCTTGATGCAGAAGAAGAAGAGGCGGCGCGTAAATCCGGGTGGATACGCGACCAATAATATCTCGCGAAAATCGCAAAGTACTTCCTAACTTTGCATATGAAAAGGGCTGGATTTCTCCAGCCCTTTTCGTAGTTGTATGATACTGTGCGCTAGCGCTTACTCGACGGTCACACTCCACAACCGGTAGCCACGCTCTGCCATCTCTTTGGCATAGTGTCTGCGCTCATCAATCAGCTCGTCTCCATATTCTTCCCATGCATCTCGGGTGTCTTCCAGGTCACTAGCGCGGCGAAGATCGCTGGCCAGTTCTTCCTGCGCTTCAAGGATGTTGCCGCGATAATCGAACCAGAAGTCGTTCTTAATTCCGGCGATCGGCGCGGTAAATATCTGCGTTTCCTGTTGGCGCGCCCATTGCTCCTCGTAGAGTACGTTACCCGCTATAGCGGGTGCGATGGACGCCCCCATGGCCAGAACGGCAACGGCGATTTTGGCAGATATGGTTTTCATGTCAGTTCTCCTCATACTCGCTCCGGCAATCAACCGGATCTTATGAAACAAACGTTCGGCTAGTAGTATTTAATCCGCTGCTGCTCAAATTCTCTGTGATTGAACTGAATGTACCCCCACAATATGCGTTTTTTCCTGGAACGAATCTTGCGTTATCCAACTGTTTCGTCGTCTATTTCATACTCGCGGGCAAACGACTTGTAGGCGCACCTCCGAGCATGGTTCGGTTGAACATCGAGGCCTATAACGTGCCCTCTAACCCACCCGCGCGCGTCAGCGACATGCTGACTTACCTTTCCACGAGTGACGCGCTCAGAATTGCCCTGTGCTCATTCTCATTGAACCGCATTCTCGAACGCGAGCAGGAGCCTTCGTCGACATAAGCTCTAATCCGTCGAAGACGTTGCAATTGAGGCGAATCTTCGTAACCCCATACGAAAGCGCCAGTGCGGGCGACAAGATAGCCGGTTCGTGTGTTCCATGTTCCGCAAGCAGCTAGCCAAGTTGGCCCCGTTGAGCACTAAGCGGCAATCAAGGACTAGGCGGTCCTCTTGGAGCTCGAACAGCAAATACATCTTGTTGTTCGCATTCTGCTTCTTCTGGCTGAGGATCACATCGCGGTGGTGTGTTCCGCAGTAATAGACATAGCTGCCGCCGGTCAGTGAGGATAGGATCGCAGCAAGATCGAGTGTCTTGCCTCTCGGCTCCTCGTCGAAATTGAGCCTTACCTCGTCCACTGTCTGCTTGTTCTAAAGAGCTGCATTTAGGAGGTATTGTGAGCACGGGGCAGGTCACGCAATCGCGACCGGCCCCCTGTTTTGTCAGAAGGAATATCCCACTTGCAATGCGATGACCCTGCCACGGTTAACCGATCCGGCGTAAGCCCCCCCACTAGCACTGATGCCGGTGGCGAAAGTCACGTATTTTTCATTGGTAAGGTTGGTGCCGATCACCGCCACTTCGAAACCGTCCATGAACCGCAAGCCCAGCCGGCTATTGAGAGTTTCGTGTGCCTCCATCTTCGGCGCAATTGCTTGTGTCACAAGTGACTGCAGCACTGCCTCGCTTGCAAAATCGAATGTCGCCGAACCGAACAGTTCGACATCGTCGGTAAGTTGTCCTTCGTAGTTCAGGTCAATCTGGCCCGTCCATTTTGGGTTCCGCGTCAACGGATGCCCTTCAAGTGCAACCGACCCATCGCCCGGGAAGTCATCCAGGTATTCGCCATCCGCGTAAATCAGGCTTCCATCCACCCGTAGGCCAGGTGCCAAACCGTAAGAACCAGTAGCCTCAAAGCCGCGAGAGCGAATATCGGTATTACCGATCAGGCTCCGGGTAATTCCGCCGATCGAAGCGGTGTAATTGTTCTGGAAGTCTTCGACCTTCGTGTTGAACAATGCGAGCGCCAAGAAACCTCCGTCAATCGTCCACTTAGCGCCAATTTCGGTCGTAAATGCCGTTTCCGAGGAATATGCAGCGAGTTCGGGCACTGCAACCGAATCCTGATAGCCACCGCTTTTGCTGCCGCGCGAATACGTCGCGTAGAGCAAAAGATCCGGACTGGGTTCGTAACGGATACCAGCAGAGTAATCGAAGGAATCGTTGTTCAGAGGTTCGAGCCTAGTGAACGGCAAACTCGGCAGACTGATCACTTCAATGATGCCATTGGCATCACGCTCCATCGAACCTCTTTTGCGTTCGTGCGTAAACCTGCCGCCGATATCGACGTAGAAATTGTCAAACACCTCGTAGCTTGCTGAAGCGAACGCCGAATAAGCTTCCGTTTTCTGCCGCAGCGTGGTGTCGGCTATTCCGGTTATCGGAAAACCCACAGTGTTGCTAATCGGGCCGCCTACCTTGTAGCCGTTGCCCCATTTGTTCCAATAATAGAAAAGACCGGCCAGATAATCCAAACGCTCCCCGCCAAGCGAACTGATCCTCACTTCGTGCGTGAATGATTTGGTAAACTCGTCTTCTTCAACCCCAAACAGGTATGCTGCAGTCTGATCCAAGTCTGTATAACGGGGGGCCTGCCAGTCGTGATAAGCGGTCTGCATCGTCAGGACGTGATCCCCGAGTTCGATTTCCGCATGCACATTTACGCGATCAGTATTCTGCTTTTCGAACTGTTCAGGTCCTGCGTTGGCGACGCCAAGGGCGGTTGACCCGGTATTGTTCTGTCGATCAGGAACTGTGTTAAGCACCTGACCAAAGCTCCCCGCCCAACCAGATACGATACCCAAGGGATCCTGTAACAGTTCCCATTGAAACCCAAGCTGGTCACGATCATCATGTTGGTAACGCAGCACGATATCGACGGTATCGCTAGGTTGCCAGGCGACGGCCAGCCTGCCCGATATATCACGCAGATCCGGTTCATTCCTGTCACGGAACAAATTGTACACCATCCCCTCTTCATCATTGGCAAAAAAGGACGCACGGACCTGTAATCGGTCTGACACGGGCACATTCAGGAAGCCTTCCAACCGGTTGCCATTCATCTCGAAACTATGTGTGTACTGTATAGAACCTTCTAAGAAGTCTGTCGGTCGATTGGTGACCAAACTGATCGCGCCCACACTCGTATTCTTGCCCAACAAGGTGGACTGAGTACCCTTGATAAGCTCGACATGACTAAGATCGTAGACCGGTGAAGTATAGTCGCGCAGGTGACTGTAATAGACCCCGTCTACGAAATACGCGACAGATGGTTCAGCACTCGGAACTGATGAGTTCGTCCCGAGCCCGCGGAAAGTCGTTGCCGGAAGGCTGCCGTTACCATTCGTCTGGACAAGGCCCGGTACGATCCCGCTCAGTTCATTGGCCTTGGTGATATTCTTGGCGGCCAGGTTTTCGGATGTCAGGACGGTTATGCTGGCGGGAGCATCAAGAACGGTTTCGTTCTGCTTGCGCGCAGTCACCACGATCTCGGTGGAGCCAGCGCGGGATTCCTCATCGCGTCCTTGCGGCGCTTCCTGCGCAAGCACTGGGGCCGACATCGAGACTAAGCCCCCCAGAAAAATCGATTTGCTTGTGAACCTCTTCATAATATTCCCCTTCCCAATTTTTCACCAATTTATCAGTTGGTTTCTTGTTTTGTTTGCAACGAATGGTATCCAAGCTTTTCTCGTGCCTGGTCCAGCCGCATACCGTCCTTCACCTTCGCCCTGATGGCACTCTCGGCCTCCTCGATTTCCTCGGCCAGGCGCAAAACGTCGTCGACCTTGTCGGCCGGTATCGAAACCACGCCATCAGCGTCTCCGGCGAGCCAATCGCCAGGCTCCACGCGTACTTCTGCGATCTGAACGGAAACGTTGTAGGCATCAGCGGTGACGCGATCCTTACCCGTGCGCATTGTGTTGCCTCTGGCAAAAACGGGGTATTTCAACTCCACGCAGCGATCGGAATCGCGGCAGACCCCATCAATGACCGTGCCGGCAATGCCACGCTCGCTCGCGACCCAAGTAAGAATGTCTCCCCAAACGGTGGCATCCATTCGGCCATCATTGTCGATCACCACCACTTGGCCAGGTTCAACATCGTCGATGTAATCGCCCACGGATCCTTGTGTGGTCCCCACCGGAAGCATCCGGATGGTAAAGGCCGGACCGGCGAATTTCATCGACCGGACGACCGGCATAATATCCAAAGCTTGACCATCGATACCCAGCCGGTCCAGCGCATCAGAAATCGCGGTGGTTCCGGCTTCCATCAGTCTCTTGGCGCGATCTGTCGTACTCATACTGATATCACTTACCTTTCAGCATATCTTCGTAATCGGCGCCCAGCACCTCACCGATCGGGGTTCCAGCATCGATCGCCTCGGCCATAAGTTGTTCGCGCGCGAAAATTTCTTCCGCTGCGTCAAGGACACGATCCGCTTTTTCATTTTTGATGAAGACGATCCCGCTGCCATCCGCGATCACGAAGTCGTCCGGATCCACCGCTACTCCGGCGAAAGTGATGGCGGTGTTGAAATCATGCTCGGCAACCCGCCCTCTGGCCGTCACCGGGACGGCTGCCCGACCGTAGATCGGCAAACCCAACTCCCGGGCCTCGTCGATGTCGCGAAATGCACCGTCGACCAGAACTCCCGAAACGCCTTTTGCCAATGCGCCACGCGAAAGCAGCCCGCCCCATCCCGAAACATCCGTCCGACCGCGGTGTTCAACGACGATCACATCGCCTTCTCTTGCAGCCATGATGGCCCCGGCGCCCAAATGACGTTTCGGCAAACCCGCAAGCGGCGCGCCAAGTTTGACTGTAATTGCGCGACCGATCACTGGCTGAACGACCGTCAACGGGCCGATGCCGAAAACTGCACCGGGCAGGCCCAGCTTGTCGAGCGCATCCGATAGGGTTGGCGTATCCAGTGCACGCAATCGGGTAGCGATGGAATTTGAATCGGTCATTGCCACCTATCCCTCGACATAGGCTGTGGCATCACACTGGACGAGCATAGGCCCAGGCAAGTGGTCGTTATTTTGCGTATGGCGCGCCGGTCGCGATGCTTCATCGGGAAAAGCCTTCAGCCATTCGTCGTTAATTGCCTGTCGGATCTCAGGCGTTTTAACGTAAACGGTCATCCGGACGACTGCTTCGAGCCCGCACCCGCCGGCCTTCAGTATCTTTTCGAGGTTCGCAAACATGCGGCCAATCTGTTCGGCAGCTTCGCCATGTTCACCGGCTTCGAGGTCTAGGCCATGAATGCCGCCCGTCATTAGCAAAGGCCCAACCCGTGAGGCTGCCGGTATCGGCAAACCGCCATGGCTGAACCCTTCGACATTGATGCTCTTTCTGGTCATTGGTTTATCTCCACACCGCAAAAGCGAGCCCGATACCTGTCCCGGCAGCAGTGCGACGCACCGGGATGTATTTTGCTGAATCCAGGGGAAGGTGAGAGACCGCCCCGGCCGTAACGACCCAGTTGAGGATTTCTGAAGATCCTTCCCGCAATGCCTTACGCGGGATCGAACGCAGGTTCTTGCCTTCAGGGTCGGCCAGTCCGTCCATCACCGTCTGATCAAGCTCTTCCTCGACGACAAAATGGCTGAGTCCACCGGAAGCCAGAACAGCGACCCTTAGTTGAGTATCGCTTGCTTCGATTGCCTCGCGCAGCATTTTACCGATATCGAAACAGCGATCAGCCGAAAGGATGTTGGGAGGAAAATAGGTGTTCAGCATGAGGGGGATAATCGGAATCTCATTTTCCCCGAACAGCCGTCTGACCGGGAACCCGAACGCATGGCCAAACCCGGCTTTCGCCGGGTCAGGTACGTCCTTGCAAACGGCGAGATCGACGCCCCGCTCCATCATCCCTTCGATGATATCCAGCGCCAGCTTTGGATGTCCTGGAAACTTGTGTTGCGCGTCCATAGCATAGCCTTCGGCCATCGATTTCATCCACGGCGGCAACTGTTCAGTCGGGTAGTTATGCATGGTGATCGTTTCGCCCCAGAAGATACCTAGGGCCGGCGTGTTGCCGGGACTGTAGAGTTCTGCCTGATCGTCCCCAACGATCACCACGACATCAGGCCGTGCCTCCGCAATCGCTTGCTTCAACGCATTAAGTTCAGCCTGGCTGTTTTCGGACAGTTCGACGAAATTTTCAGGTGTAGCTTCTTCGGCGTAATTCTCGCCGCGCTCGGCAACCAATTCGTCATAAGACAACGCACGACCGTCAGCCAAAGTCAGTTGGGGGTTCTGCTTGTCAGCGGCTGCGCGATTGTGCCAATCGCCGCCCGGCACGGTAAGTAACGGGCTGTGTGAGGTGCCGATGCCCAAGACTATTTCTGCCATTAACTGCCTCCCCAATTCAACCTCGTTCGACGCACGTCATTCCGCTTCCGGACCTGCGCCAGCTGGCTCATTCAAACTTGTAGACTTCCAGTGTGCTCGCCCCGCGCTGAAGCTGCTCAATTATCGCCACTTCTTTGGCATCGCGCTCTTCAGAGGCGTCGATCAGGCTGGCGGCTGCGGAAGCCGGAAAAACCGCCACGCCGTCGGCATCGCCAATCACCAAATCACCCCGACGCACTACAGTTTCGCCCACCCGTACGGGTTCGCCCAGCGCCCCATCGAGCGATTGGTCCTTGCCCGTACCTAGGATCGAGACAGAGCCGGAGAACGTCGGAAGACCCAGTTCGATGAGCCTCAAACTGTCACGCACCCCGCCCGAAATGACTATGCCTGCCAGTTTTCGGGCGATAGCCATTGTGGCCATGATTTCGCCCCAGTAACCGTACTCTCCACTGTTGCCAGCATCGATCACCAGAACATCGTCGGGCTCAGCTGCCTCCAGCGCGTAATGGATCCACAAATTATCCCCGCGAGGGCAGCGGACCGGCAACGCCCTGCCAGCGCAGTGCATTGTCCGGTCCAGCGCACGGATACCGGCAGGCAGGGCACCAGTGCGTCCCGCAGCCTCGTGCATCGTTGCCGAAGACAAAGCCTTTGCGCGTTTGATCAGCACATCAGCCAGTCGTTCGCCGTTAGATGGGCCTCGACGGGTCAACAGCCCAGCTTTCCAAGGCCCGGACAAACATGCGCCGGGTTCTTGTTAAAAATGCCGATCTTCTCGTCTTCGGTGAGGAAATCGAACTTTCCAATGACGGGAACCAGATCATCACCAGGTCTACCAGTTTCAGGCCTGACAGATGCGCCGGAGCCCGGTGCCTCTGTGCCAAAACATATTTGCTTCGGCGTCCGCTGCTTGATCGCGGCCTCCAGAAAGTTCAGTTCCGGTGCGTTGGTGTCGAAGAACAGATTCTTCGACAGATCCTTCTGTGAAAGGTGGTAATCGGTCTTTACGAAGCGGTCGAGCGCACCGCCGCAGTGACAGATCAAAACCTTCAAACCCGGAAAGCGTTCAAATACATCTCCGTGACTGAACAATTGGGTCGCCAGATACTGCTCCCAAACAAAACTAACCTGATAATTGTGAGGAATGATATCGAGGCGCGGATCCATGCAATTGGTTCCATGCACAACAATTGGAATGCCCAATTCTTCGCATTTCTTGTAGACCGGAAACCAATAAGGCTTGTCCATGCCAGGAGATCGGCGATCGCCTGTCGGATCGGGGCTTAGGTAAACCGCCTTGAATTCGAGTTCGTTTACACATCGCTCGAGTTCGGGAATACATTGCGACAGATCATCTGCATCAGCATTCTGCGGAAGTTGCGCAGCACCGACGAAACGGGTCGGTGCCATAGAGACCTGTTTGGAGATCGAGTTGTTAACAAAACGCGTCCACTGCGGAAGAAGGTGCTGGTTCATCCAGCCCAACATCAAGAATGGGCGCGGGCCGATAAGCTGTGCATCGATGTTGTATTCGTCAAGCAAAGTTACATGCTGTGTAACCGATTCATCCCACGCCTCCTCAGACAGGCCAAGGCGGGGAACGATGGCCTCGCGCGGATCGACGCTCAATGGCGTGTTGGACGCCAGCATAAGCGCCAACGTCGGTGTGCCATGCATCGGAGCTGACACGTGGCCGTGAATATCGAGAACCTTTACGTCGTTATACATGGGCCAACCTTCCTGTTTGCCGATTTGCGCCGAACTTAGCGTCCAGTGATATTTGTTTACCGGACTGCGCTGCCCGCTGTATCCCAAGACAGACTTCAAGCGTGTCACGCCCGAAATAGCCGTCGTGGAATGGCTGTTTGCCGCGCAGGACTGCATCACACAGTTCGTCCAGCACCTCGGCCCGACCGCCACCGGCCCGCGCCTGGGGGAGCTCTTCAAATTCAGGGCCAGAATCCGAATAGATCGCGATTCCACCCGGCGCACTGCGAAGATCACCGCCTTCACAGCTAACGATCAGCGTGCCAAAATGCGGATGATCGGTTGCCCGGGCCATTGCCTGAATCTGCGGCCACAACTTGCTGCCATAGCCAAACAGCTGGTTGCGCATATCGGCCTCGTCGGATTGCTCGCGCATCTGTGCCAATTGGGCGCGAGTCTGCCCCTGAGCCGGTTCCTTCGTGTTCCCACCTTCCCCAATCCAACCATGGAATTCATCGCTGTCGAAGTGGTCGTAGCCGCTATAGACGATCGTCGCCGACGCGCCCCCTGACAGATCGAGCATGGCCATTACGGCCCCTTCGGTGTTGCGGTCGGTATCGTATTTCCCGGTAACGGCAGTTACACTGGTGACTTTGTCACCCCCAGCGATAGTTCGGATGATCTCGATCTGGTGCGGGACTTGGTTAAACAGGATGCCGCCACCCAGATTACTGTCCAACTCCTCCGGTCGCCGTGGCCGATACAGGAAGTTGGTGTAGTTAAATGACTGGAGCATCCGCAGTGCGCCAAACCTGCCGCTTGCGACCATTTCCCGGATCGCAGCCACCGGTGCACCGAAGCCGTGAGTGTGGCCGACGACGATTGCGACTGCGGCTTCCTCGCAGGCCCGGATCATCTCCTCGCAATCCTCAGCCTTCAGCGCCATCGGCTTCTCAACAATCACATGTTTGCCATGGCGCGCCGCCATCAGCACGTGATCGCAGTGCATCTGGTGCGGTGTTGCGATGTAGACCGCATCCAGCTCAGGGAGCCGCACCAGTTCCTCGAGGGTTTCGGTGACCGGGCATTCGAAGTCTTTCGCAAAGCGGTGGCGGAACTCTTCACTTGGCTCAGCAGCACCAGCCAGCACCACTTCTGGGTGGGCCTCAATGACGGGAATCATGATCGACCCAGCCATGCCAAGGCCGACGATGCCGATCTGTACCTGCTTGGGATTTTTGGTCTTATTCATCTCTCACCAACTTGTTCTGCTGAACGCTGGGTTCTCTCCGCAATTAAAGAGCAAGCTTCGCGCAAGCGCCGCTTTTGATGCTGCGCTTCGCTGCCATGATGGGCGTCGGAAATTAGGGCTTGACCGTGGCCTGACCCAGCTCTCCGTGTTTCTCCATCAGCTCTTCAAAGTCGGCGATGGGGGACTTGATGCTAATCGCACGCACCCCGCAGCCACCCGCATGAGCCGGTGCCGGTTCGATCCCTTTCTCGAGGTCACGCGCCAAGTTTATCAGTATGCGCCGGGCCTTGATGATGGGATAATCGGACTTCACCAGCAGCTCTTCCGAGGTGTCGAGAATGCCCGGTTCACTTCGGTCGGCCCACGGCATAGATTCGATCAGCGTACGATCCTGCTCGCTAATGCCCCACACACCGGTGTAGTTCTTGGTCTTCTGCATTTCCCGATCGATCAGGAAATCATTACTTTTATTGGCGATAGTGTCGTAGGCATCGATGACATAGCCATCACGCAGTTCCACCGGCCGGTATTCGGTGCGCGGGGGGAAAGCTGCCCCGCTTTTTGAGAAAGCCTGTTCTTCATCCGACAACGGGCGGTCGGGGCGATACAGGTAGCAAAACGCCATTGTGGTGTGGTCATCAATCGGCACCCAGCCTCGGCCATTTCCGATGAAATCGCCCATTGCACCGGGGATCGCACTCCACATTGGAAGCATCCATTGGGTTACGCGCCAGTAATATTCGCCATCTGCATTGCGTCTCGAACCATAGATGTAGCCGTATTTGGTTTCGTTCAACGTGATCTCCGGCGCACCGTCGTCCGCCATTGCCAATGAGTTTCCGACCACCGAGTTGGAATCGGGCTGGGCGCTGTGTAGGAAGCTGATATGCGAAGTATCGATTTCCCCTTCCATCGGTAGGTGGAAGTTGGAATGATGTATCCAGCTCGCCACCATCACATGATCTTCGGGCACGTTGAGCCATTCAAAATCTGGCATGGGCGGCTGCTTGTCTTCCGGGCCCATATAAACCCATATGATCCCGCCTTTTTCACAGGTCGGATAACTCTTGATACGAGCCTTTTCTTTTAGTTCCTCGTAATTCGCCGGAGGCTGGAGGTTCGGCATGTCAACGCAATCACCGTCAACGTTCCACTTCCAGCCATGATAAACGCAGCGCAGACCGCATTCTTCGTTGCGGCCGAAAAACAGGGGGGCTTGCCGATGCCGGCAGAAAGCATCGATAACCCCGACCTTACCGTTGGAATCCCTGAAGGCGACTAGATTCTCACTCAAAATGCGCAGCCGCACGGGGGCTCCGTCTGCCTCGTCCACCTGTGCCGAAAGGAGGGCAGGCATCCAAAACCGGCGGAACAGATTTCCCATCGGGGTCCCAGGCCCAACACGGTTAAAAATTTCATTAGGATTATTCGCCATGCGCTCCTCCAATTTATAGCCCGAGAGTGTAGTCAGGCCTGCAATGCCTTAATATCAAGGTGTGTCGTACAGGTCTTAGTTCAGACTTTTTATTTATTGCGTTGTTTGCATAATTCATATTGCAATACGAACGAACAAACGAAAGCAGTAAGAGGGCTTAACTTGCATTTATCACATATGTGATTTTTTGTTCATGGACCAAGACAAGAGCACTATTTTGCTCCAGCTGTCTTCGATGAACAACAAAACTCCCTCGGCATGCCAGCCGATCCAGCAGGAGCGGTAATCACAAATGGAAAAAACCAACTCTGCATCGTCCACGCATTCAACCCTGCCAATCGCCAAAACGAAGCAGCGTTTCACTTTGATCTTGTTGACCGCGATCTACGCGCTGGCGTTCATTGATCGTCAGATCGTCAACATCTTGGCAGAGCCTATCAAGGACGATCTGGCTTTGGCTGATTGGCAATTGGGGGTGCTAGCCGGGCCAGCTTTTGCGCTGTTCTATACTTTGGGCGGGGTTCCACTGGCACGTCTCGCTGAACGCTGGAATCGCGTTTATATCCTGTCGTGCATCGTCACGATATGGAGCGGTTTCACCGCTATGTCGGGGCTGGCGACCAGCTTTGTCCAGTTGCTTGTAGCTAGGGTCGGTGTCGGCACTGCAGAATCAGGTTGCGTACCGACAGCCCATTCACTGATTTCCGACATTACACCACAAAAACAGCGTGCGACCGCGTTAGCGGTTTTCTCAATGGGGTTGCCGATCGGATCGCTTCTAGGGCTGGCAGCCGGCGGTATCATTGCACATCATTTCGACTGGAGATCAGCATTCTTCCTTGTAGGCATCCCCGGTTTGGTCTTAGCAATGGTGCTGCTGTTTTTCGTGCGTGATCCGCGCTCGATTGCGGTTTTGAAGATGCCGTCGGCGGAAGGTGCCTCGGACAGCGATACTGCGCTTGCAAAAGTCCCCTCGCTGTTGGTCGTGCTCAAGGAACTTTGGGCGTTGCGCAGCTTTGTGTGGATTACAATTGGCGCGTCGATTTTGGCCATGGCGGGCTATGGCCACGCGACCTTTTATGCCTCTTTTTTCCTACGTAATCATTCTGCCGAACTCGACATGCTAGCGGTACAGACAAACATGGGCGGCCCTCTGGCTTTTCTTGGATTGGCGCTGGGCCTCGCAATCGGGATATCAGGAGCACTGGGCACAGCATTGGGCGGGCGGCTGGCAGATCGTTTGGCAGTCAAAAGGTTCAAAGATTACATGATGGTGCCAACATTGGCCACGGCGATCGGGACGCCGCTCACGCTCTGCGCATTGATCGTACCCAGTGTGCCGGCGGCACTGGGCTTGTTCGCGTTTGCCGCGCTTCTCAAAAGCATGTGGTACGGTCCTGTATTCGCTACCATCCATAGCCTCATAGCGCCTCGTTCCAGAGCGACAGCAGTGTCGGTTTTCCTGATGGTGATGAACGGTATTGGCCTTGGGTTTGGCCCTGTTGTTCTGGGCGGCCTGAGTGATTTTCTAGCCAGCTATATGGGGTCGGACGAGGCTCTACGATGGGCAATGGTGAGCACGACCGGACTCGTTTTCTTCTCAGCGGCCTGCTTCGCGATGGCTTGGCGGACGCTTCCTGACAAACCGATCAGCTAAGGTATCGCAGGCGTCATCCCAACCTTGGTTCATCGAACGATCGGGCGAAGGGTTTGCAAGGCGCGGCTAGGTTATTCCTCGATCATTCCGGGAAAACCTTGCAGATAGTCAATGAACGCCTGTCCCAATCCTTCGGAGCGAAGATAGTTGCACGATACAGGCAGCGACCTAGTCGTGAACTGTCCATCCAGTTCGAGCTTCCTGGGCCAATCGTGATGGAGAATACCCCCTCGCCCTAGCAGAACGAAATCGGCGCCGCGTTCAAGGCAGTTTCTCACATCTGTAGACGATTCAATCTTCCCCGCGACCCCCAGGCGGCATTCACCCTTTGGAAGCGCGCCGAACAGGTCAATCAGAGGGGTGTCGGAATACCGCGGATCAGCCGGAGATGAGAAGCTGTCCCAGAGCGACATATCAAGGAAATCAATATCGCCCGATTGCATCAGCGTTTCTGCAAGGACAAGAGCCTCGCCCGTGTCCAGATTGTGCCGCTCCGGCGATAATCGCACACCAACCTGGAAATTCTGGGCAGTCGCAGCTCTTACGCCCTCGATGATAGTATCCAGGAACCTGCGACGATCATCGAACGATCCGCCCCAACCGTCCTCCCGATTGTTTTCAAGGCTGAGAAATTCGCAGGCCAGATAGCCATGAGCCGAATGTATCTCTACCCCGTCGAACCCTGCTGCCTCGGCACGCCGCGCAGCGGCGACATAGGCATCAATCGTTCGTTCAACCTCCCCACTGGACAGCACCCTGACACCGCTTTCCCCGCCAGGCACCGGGGCGACGGGCAGCCCGCCGATGAGATCGCTTGGAGACCGCCGTCCGGCATGCTGCAATTGAAGGATCGCAAGCGCGCCGCCTGCACCGATGGCACCGGCCAGCTTGCTCAAACCTTCGATATGCCGGTCATGAGACGCACCCAGCTGCCCCGCAAATCCTCGTCCCTCCTCGTTCACGAATGTGCCGCAGGTCATAACCATGCCGAACCCGCCTTCAGCCCGCATAGCCAGCCAGTGCAGATCATCCTGTGACGCTGTGCCATCGGCATTGCTCTGCCGATTGGTGAGAGGGGAGAGACCAATACGGTTGCGCATCTGCGCTCCCCGAGCCAACGAAACAGAGTTCAATCCTGTGTGCATTTGTTTCTCCGGAAACTTGGGGTTTGGCACACTCCGCTAGCGGGATTGATTTCAGACCCGGGCCTTATTGATCGATTGAATGGTGCGCTGTATTCAGAAGGGCACAGCCCTGATTGATCTGGGAAAGCGCGTGAACTGCGCGATCTCGATGGCGTTTGCTACTGCGGGTGGGGACCGCGACGCCAATTGCATAGGCCATTTGTGTGTCTTTGTCTGTCAGCCAAGTGGCAAAACCGACCAGCCCCGGCGTAAATTGCGGATCGCTTTCAGCGATCCCTTCGCTACGGATCATTTCCAGATCCGACATCAGCGAACCGGGGGCTATCAGACAATGTCTGCTAGGTGCTTCGGCATTGTTGCGATGAAGAATACCGAGGACTTCCGCCTCGGGCATGAAAGAAAGCAGCACTCTGCCAGAAGCCGCAAGTGCCAGAGGGCGCATCAGACCTACACGCGGAGCTGGCTCCTCGCCAGTTCCCAACTGCTTGAAGGCAATATACTGGAGGCTGGGTCCGTTCCGCTGGGCGATGAAACACAGATTGCCCGCTGTTTCGCATAATTCTTCGAAACGGCTCAGCAAGTCCTTGAGGTGCTGGCCCTGCGCCAGATAATTGGAACCCATTAAAGCGAACCGCAGCGTGGGAACAAATCTTCTTTCCTGCGGCAACGTCCGCAAATAGCCGAGCTCCACCAATCGGTTGATCAGCATTGAACAACTCGATTGTGGCCAGTTGAGGGCCTGTTGAACATCTTTGAGACGGACACCTGCCGTTCCGGTGTCAGACAAATACTCAAGAAGCTCCAGCACTCTTTCGGCTGATTTTACACCTCTACCCATGTAGAGTATTTGATACCATCAACCGGGGTTTTCCGGCAAGCATTTTTAAATTTTTGCTCTCTTAAAGCCCGCTTTCATGAGACAGAACGCAATCGAGGGAGTGCGGGGGGTGTCCAGAGACAAGTCGGCGGTGCAGAAGAAGCATCGCACCGGGAATATAATGCTTTGATCTATCTCATTAAATTCTCGGGGTTACATAGAAAGTCCTACAAAAAGGCTCTCTTACCAATGCTAATTCATTGGTTTGAAGTCTCTTGGAGGTAACTCACAGTTTCTACAATCCTCTTCTTAAGAACGCTGCTTCAGCAATCATCCGTTAGGCTCAGGGCCCATCAGAGGGATGCCCAAGAACTCTATAATCTGGTTCAGCGGCAAACCTGAGTAGGTGACATAAGTGATCTGATTTGGTTGTTGGAGGCTTAGAAGCGCCGGATCCAGCCGTATTTCCCGCTAGCCGTGGGTCGATGATCGACGGACCGTCGACGGGATTATCTTCTTGATCCGCAATGACCTTCATTAGCGCGATGCACCGCGCGAGTATGGGCCGCACAAGACGATCTACAATTGGTTCATCCGCTGGAGTCGGCTGGGCGTGTTCAACAAGATCTTTGCCGCGCTGGCTGCCAAGGGTGGAAAGCAGGACCAGTTGATGATCGATGCGACCCATCTCAAGGCTTACCGGACATTTGCCAGCCTGTTAAAAAAAGTGCGCTTGCCAGACGTATCGGACGCACCAAAGGCGGCTTGAACTCCAAGCTTCATGCCGTCTGCGACGGCCAAGGGCGGCCACTGGTCTTGCTGCTAAGCGAAGGCCAGTAAGCGATTCCAAGGGCGCGGCGCTGATGCTCGACGCGCTCCTTAAGGCCAAGGCGCTGCTCAGCGATAAGGGCTATGATGCCGACTGGTTCCGCGCCGCTCTGGCCAATCGTGGCATTGCCGCCTGTGACCCTTCAAAGGCCAATCGAAAGATCCAGATCGCGCACGATCGAACTCTCTATCGCCAGCGCAATAAGGTCGAGAACATGTTCGGCTGAGTATTGACCGTGCTGGATGATTACTCGCGCTACATGATCGCCTGGAAATTGTGTTCGCCGATGCGCGCTGAGGATGTGACCGAGATGCTGGATATGGCACTGGAAGCCTCAAGCTGCGAGCGCGCCAATGTGCTGCATGAACCCGCGCCTGCTCAGCGACAACGGCCTCAGCTACATCGCGGGTAAACTGGCGGACTACATCGAAGCGAAGTGTATGAGCCACGTTCGCGGCGCTCCGTTCCATCCCCATACCCTGGACAAGATCGAACGCTGGCACCAAGCGCTGAAGAAACGCGTGTTGTAGGACAACCACTTCCTGCCTGGCGATCTAGAAAACCAGATCAAAGCAATCTTCGAGCATTACAACCGCCATCGCTACCATGAGGGGCTCGACAACGTCACACCTGCCGATGCCTACTTCGGCAGTGCCACCGCATTATCAAACGCAGAGAAAGGATCAAACGCAGAGAAAGGATCAAACGATAAACCTCAAACGTCGGTGCCTGCAACGCTGCAAGCTAGACGCCTAAAATAAACTAATAAGACGAGGCAAATGCTCCGCTAGGCCAAACTCAAGCTTGTGCCAAATGTGATGGCAACGGACATAGGGCAAGGATCGCCGCCGAACGTACCCCCAGATCGGCCCGAAACTGCGTCAAGTCTCATTCGAGAATGTGATCAGCTTCCGTCGAGACCACAGTACTAGTTGGATTGGTATGTCCCTTCTGAATTGCGATATCGGTCAGACGGCCAGTCCGTTGCGGATCATCAACAGTCCCACGAACACCAGATAAAAGCCGAAGACGCGTTGCAGCCATTTGGGGCTGAGATGATGCGCCAAGGCGACGCCCCACGGCGCCGAGACGTAGGATGTGATAACGATGGCGCAGGCCCCCAGCAGGTTGACATAGCCGAGCGACAACGGCGGCAGCCCCGATGCTCCCCAACCGATGGCCATGAATCCCAACGTGCCGGGCAGAGCAATGATCACCCCGACCCCCGATGCTGTCCCTATGGCGCGGTGAATGTCGCGTCCGTATAGCGTCATGACGATGATCGCGATGGTCCCGCCACCGATGCCCAGCAGCGAGGAGAAGGCCCCCAGGCCTGTCGCCAGCGCCGATCGCCCCGCCCCGCCCGGCATTTCTGTACCCAGCTGAACCGACCTCAACACAGGGTAGAGGAAATGGACTGCCATCATCAGTACTCCGATGCCGAATATGATCGCCAGACCAGCACTGCTCGCTCGTGATGCGAGCAGCACGCCGGCAAGCGAACCTACCACGATCCAGGGAGCCCATGATTTCAGGATCACGAAGTCCACTGCGCCGCGTCGGGCATGGCTCTGCATCGACCGGAGCGAGGTAACGATGATGGTCGCCAGCGAAGTGCCGACCGCAACGTGAGACAGTTGCTCGGCTCGGGTCCCGATCAGCGGCAGAAGAACATATAACGCCGGAACCACCACGAAACCGCCGCCGATCCCGAACAGGCCAGCGGCAAATCCTGCCAGCAAACCTGCACCGAGCATGAGGGCGATGATCCACGCCCATTCGATAATCAGCTCCATCAGGCATGGCCCGAAGCTTGTGGTGAAAACGATATGGTTAGAGGCAAGTGAGATCCTTTCCCATAATCACAATCGGAACGCCGCTATCGAGGCTGCGTGAGATTTCGTGGTATACGCACGCGCGGTAGAGAGGCTCTCCACCCAGGGTCGCGTGCAATATTGCTGCGCCGAACCCCGCCCTCGCGGCTGCTTTTTCGGATTCTTCCAGTATCATTCGCCCGATTCCGTGTCGGGCAAAGCCGGGGCGGGTGTACATCGCCCTGATGCGCGCTGAATCACTCTGGGGATCGAGCCGTATGTCATCACGTCCCGCGCTGTGATCGCCCCCGGAAAGCGTGGCGCGGAAGCTCCAGCCGCCACAGCCCACGATCCGGCAAGACTGGTCAGTGACGAGGGAATAGGTCCGGTCCTCGATCAGCTGCCTGTCGAGCGCCATAAAGGTACGACTGTGCGCAATCTGTGCAGGCGTCAGCAGTTCGGCGAGTAGTGCGGTAAGCGAGGCATCGATCAATTCTGCAATCGCCGCGGCGTCCGCCATGATGGCTAGGTGCAGAGTGAATGATCGGGACGCGCCATCGCCTTCCGGATCGATCCCGGAAAGCGGGGACGGACCGCGAGGATTAGAAGCTGGCGCGCAGACGAGCATAATAATAGCCACCCTGCCAGTCGACGATCGAGTCCGAACGATAGATCCGGCCGCAGCAAACCTCGAACTCGCCCGACTCCGGATAATTGTCGAAGACGTTGCGAGCGCCGATCGATAAGGTCAGCGTGTCGCGCCAAGTGTAGCTGGCCTCCACGTCGATCAACAATTCGGAGTCGAAATCCTGAGAGATCAGCGGGCCGCCCGCACCGTCGGAGTTGGAATAGGGCCCGTAATAATTGGCACGGGCGAGGAAATTGAACGGTCCGGTCTCGTGCGTGGCTGTGAAGACTGCGCGCCAGTTCGGTTCCGCATTGAGAAAATCAGACTGGTCCTCAGCATTGAACTGGGCGGGTACATCGCCGTCGAACTCGGTCTCATTGTAATTGATCGCCGCTACGAGCCCGCTGGTGCCCCCGCTCCATGGCTGGGAGTAAGACAGCACGATGTCGACGCCTTGGGTGACCGTGTCGAACAGGTTCTGAAAATAGAACACACCGCCTATGGATTGGGCCCCGGAAACCCCGGCATCGATCATCCTGCCGCGGAAGCCGATGCATTCGGAATCGATTTCCGGTGTCGAGGGAATGCAATCGTCGACCACGGTGATGGTGGATCGAGCCTGCAACCGATCTTCCAGTTCGATGCGATAATAGTCGATCGAATAAGTTAAACCGCCGAACGCGCCGCTGATGCCTGCGGTCCAATTGGTCGATGTTTCCGGTTCCAGCGGCACAGCGCCCAGCGCGGCGGCGATAGCGCTGCTGGCCGGAAAGAGGCCGGTGGCGACGGGGAACCCGTTGGGGATTCGAGTGGAAACATTGGTGGTGCCCTGTTGGCCAGGTGTAGGCGCGCGAAACCCAGTACCGTGCGAAGCACGGATACCCAGACCGTCAAGTATCTCAAACCGACCTGCCACCTTGTAGATGAGCTGAGAATCAAAGTCCGAGTAATTCTCGAACCTCAGGGCGCCTTCAAGAAATAGCCTATCGGTCACATCGGCACCGATGTTGCCGTAAAAGCTGTAACTATCGCGGTTATAGTTACCGGAAAATTCAGGAGAATATCCGGGAAAGCCGTTGGAGCCTACGCCAACCACCTGATAGACCGGATCGGCAGGGTCGGCGCAATTGAGCCCGGCAGAGGATGGCAAAGACGAGCCAGCAAGCGTTGGTGTTCCGTCAGTGTTGCAGAAACCAAACGGATCGGGCGAACCAAACGGTCCTGCCTGGTAAGAGGCGAGTTCACCCTCGACTGTTTCATAGCCTTCCTCGAAATACGTCCCGCCAAAGGCCAGGGCAATTTCGCTGGCCAGCCCGACATCGTGGGTGAGCATGAAATCAGCCTGAAACTGCAGTTCATCGTTGATAAGATCGCCTGGTTTGAAACTGGTTGGCGATTCCGGCCCGAGGGAGGGGTTGATCGTATTCTCCAAGAGGTAGGAGATTTCGCTTCGGCCATATCGTAACGAGAAATCGTAAGAGAATGCGCTCGAAATATCCCCGCGGATGCCGCCCAGCGCAGAATAATCTTCGACATCTCCGCTAAACAGTGGTGTGAAGCCTCCGGGAAAACGTTCGCCGGGATTGTAGATCGAACCGTCTTCCAGCCGCAGGTCCTCGATCGTGCCATTGGCGGGATAGCGATAGAAGAAATTGCTTGTGGATGTGCTCCACGAATAATTGCCGAAGGCGTAGACTTCAGCAGCCTCGGAAAATTTATAGCCTGCGTTGACAAAGGTGCGCACCGCTTCCCCGCTAGGCCGGCCCCAAGGCTGGATCGTGTCAATTCCCTCGACCGCGGCGGCGTAATCTTCATTGCCTGGCAGCGCCGCATATTCGGTTACGCAAAAGAAGCTTTCGCAATATTGTTGGGCCCGGTTAGTCGAGTCCGCGTCTGAATATTCAGCCGACAAATTGATGAAACCCATGTCTCCCAAGGGTAGGCCGATGTTGCCGGCAAATTTGTATTCGAAGCCGTCGCCCTCGTAGAATTCTCCGATTTCCGCTTCCAGATCGATGCCATGCGGATCGTCCTTGAGCAGGAAATTGATGACCCCCGCGATAGCGTCGGACCCGTATTGCGCGCCCGCGCCGTCACGCAGCACCTCGACCGAGGCGAGGCTGATTGTGGGAATCGTGGCGATATCGGGACCTTGCGTGCCCGATCCGCCAATCGTCACCAAAGCGGCGCGATGACGGCGTTTGGAATTGACCAACACCAAAGTCTTGTCGGTCGGCAGGCCACGCATCGAAGCGGGCCGGATAAAACTCGAGCCGTCGGAGATCGGCTGCCGCGATACTGTGTATGACGGGACGAGTGTCTTCAGGACATCGTTGGTATCGGTAAAGGACACCGAGTTGATCGCTTCTTCGGAAAAGACATCGACCGGCACAGGGGAATCAGCGACTGTGCGCTCCAACCCCCTGGACCCGGTAACTATGATCGCCTCTGCAGGCTGGATCGGATCGTCTGTGTCGACAGCCTGGGCGAAGGCTGCGGTGGGTGCGAATAGTCCGCTGGCCAAGGCCAGCACGGAAACGGTACGATAGTAATACATGGAAGACCCCCTGTCTGTGGTAAGTCTCCTCTCCCCATGCCTCTCCCGACGGGCTGCATTCAGCCGCCGCCATGTGACCCCTTGATACCGCATCGCAATGTGATTTCGCAATCGCAGTAACCTTTGCATTTTCCTTTCAAAAAAGGCCTTATGGAAACAAGATGTGCCAAATGTCAGGCGGCGTGGCAATAGTTTTTTGCACTGCAGCAAAACCTCCCCTTTTAATGGCCTGCTTTGCTACTAAGCCCGATGGGCTCCGCTACACAGCCGATTGCTTCAACCGCGCTCTCGCGCAACGATGCGACTCGGCTCCGGTCGCCGGTGAGGAAAAGCTGGGTCGCGTCGGTCTCAGTCAAACTCTCAACGTCCATTGCCGTCGGAATCCGGATTTGCTGTTGCATTAACAAAATGTCGGGTTAGGTTCAGGAACCAAGAAATCGATGCCGTGGAGAGGATCCCCTTAAATCAAGAGGATCTTATGAGCAGAAATTCCCTTGTCGGTGCACACCCCGGCTTTACCTTAAAGTCACAAACATTGCGGACTTTATAGGGTGGGCGGTACTATCGGCTACGTCTGGCCTATCATCGCTTTATTGACCGCTGGCTTGCTTGCAGGATTTGCTGCAGGTTTATTTGGAATAGGCGGCGGCTTTGTTGTCGTCCCTGCACTGATTGCCACTCTGCCGCTACTGGGTGGAGACGCTTCTGAACTGGCACATGTCGCAATCGCCACATCGCTTGCTACGATCATCATCACGTCATTGCGTTCTGTCTTCGCCCATGCCCGCCGGGGGGCGGTTGACTTTGAAACGATCAAAGTCTGGAGCCCGTGGATTGTTATGGGTGTCGGCATCGGGATCGTGATTGCCGCCCGCATTCCCGGCACAGTTCTGGCCTTAATTTTTGGGGTCGGAGTCATCATTATGGCGATGCATTTCCTGTTTCCTTTCCTATCCGGAAAAACGGTTGGCGACCAAATGCCAAGAGGTGGCTTACGGGTTGCGATCGCGGGATCGGTCGGGGCTTTTTCCGCAATGCTAGGGATCGGTGGTGGGACAATTGTCACCATCGTGATGACCTTATGCGGACGCACTATTCACAACGCCATTGCGACGGCGGCCGGCTTTGGCTGCGTTATCGCTATCCCGGGTATGATCGGTTTTATGATTATAGGCTGGGGTCAGCCCGGATTGCCATTCGGATCCTTGGGATATGTCAATATTCCAGCGGCTATCGCGATATCCTCAACCTCGATCATAACCGCGCCGTTGGGCGTGGCAGTCGCGCATCGATTAGATCAGGCCATATTGAAGCGCGTTTTTGGCATCTACCTGATATTCGTAGGCATTTTGATGATCCGGAATGCTCTTTCCCTGCAGCCGCTTATTTAAATGGAGTACCCTTATCATGACCTTGGAACTAGACAGACGATCACTATTGGGCGCAGCCAGCGTTGGCGCGGCGCTTATGATGAGCGACAGTGCTGCTATTGCGAAAGTGGCCGAAGCTAAAAAGCCGTTATTCGGTCCCGCTCCGGGGATTGCGTTACTATCGAGGAACGAAAACCCTTATGGCCCTGCGCCTAGCGCCATTAAGGCAATCTACGATACGGCATCCAAGGGATGTTATTATGCCGATGTTGGCCTGAAGACATTAACCGAAATGATTGCCGAACGTCACGGCGTGGGAACTGAGAATGTTGTTGTAAGCTCAGGTTCTACGGAGGTGCTGTGCTCTGTCGCGCTGGCTTGGGCCGATAAAGGTGCGATATTATGTCCCGAACTTTTCTGGGACACGACCGTTAATTATGGAGCGAAGAAGGGCGCCGATGTCGTCCGTGTGCCGCTCGCCGATGACATGGGAATTGATCTTGATGCGATGACGGCGGCGCTTAGTCCGGAAATCGGATTGGTCCATATCTGCAATCCCAACAACCCGACCGGCATGGTTCTGGATGGTGATGATTTGCGCGGCTTTATCCGCAAGTCTTCTGGCGATGCGACCATTCTGGTCGACGAGGCCTATAATGAGCTGACTGACAAGCCTGAATATAGTTCGGTCGTAGATTTGGTGAAGGAAGGGCATGACATCATCGTCTGCCGTACCTTCTCGAAAATTTACGGCATGGCGGGAATGCGCGTTGGTTATGCGATAACCTCGCCCGAGAATGCAGAGAAAATTCGCGGCTATTTGATGAGCTTTGGCGGTAATATGTCTGGCCTGGCCGCTGCCATTGCTTCCCTTAATGATACCGGTTTCACCCGCTATTCGAAAAACCGGATCGTCGAAGCGCGCAGCAGTATAATGGATACGCTCGACGGACTGGGAATGGAGGTTTTACCATCGCAAACCAACTTCCTTTACGTCAAGGTTCCCGATGCGGACACCGTGCAGGCACAAATGGCGCAGCGCGACATCATGATCCGGGGTTCATATGGTGACCAGTGGAAGAGCTGGTCGCGCGTAAGCACCGGAAAGATTGAGGATGTAGAGCGCTACAACACTGCTTTAACTCAATTATTTGGCACGTAAAAAATAAGCCACGCACTTGGGAGAGGTTGGGCGGGTAAACTCCGCGCCAAGTTCAAAAACATATCCAGACCGAATACGGTCGTCAAAAACAGGGGCCTTTTCCATGTCATACTCTACGATTACTTCTTTCCATTCTACTACAGCCTTAAGCGCGAGCGGGGCCGCTTTAGGCATGTTTCTAGCTCTTGGTGCTACGCCGCTTCATGCGCAGGAAGCCGAAACGCAGGCCGCTGAAGAAGACAACATCGCAATTGTTGTTACGGGACGCCGTGTTTCGAAAGCCGATCAATCGATCGGTACAGATGAAGTCACCAATACTGTTGCTGTCACCCGCGAGGCGCTTTTGTCTGCGCCATCAGGGGTTTCTGGGCTGAAGATGCTGGAAGCCCTTCCGGGGTTCAATGTCCAGACAGATGGCGCATTGGGTCTTTATGAATTTGGCAATAGTGTGCAGGCTCGGGCCTTCAATCTCGATCAGATCGGCTTCGTCGTTGATGGTATTCCAACCGGCCGCTCTGACGCCTTTGGTGGCAGCCCCGTCTTTCGATATGTCGACAACGAAAACCTTGCTGCTGTCGAAGCTTCGCCCGGCGCGGGCGGTGTTAGTCTGCCCAGCTATTCGTCGCTTGGTCCGATTGTCCAATATTTGTCTATCGAACCGGAGGACGAACTCGGCCTGTTTGTGTCGCAGACATTTGGCGAGGATGACCTCAAACGCACTTTTGTTCGCATTAACACAGGAGAAGTCGGTCCGTTTAGGGCCTATGTCAGCCGCACGAAGCTGGACAGTGATTTGTGGCGCGGTGACGGATCGGTCGACCGAGAGCATTGGGAAGGACAAATTTATGCTGATCTCGGCGGCGATAGCTGGGCGCGGTTTAAATATGTCAGAAATGACTTTTTCGACTATGACTCGCCGTTTCTGACACTGGGCCAATACCAATCGACCATACCTGACCGTGAAGGCAATACTGGCCGTGACATCGGCTATTATGAACTTCCTGACCCAACAACGCCCGGCCTTATGCCGACCACCCCGGGGATTGATTATTCAAACCCTGCATATGCCAGCACCTATCGTCTGGCGATCAATGCGCGCAAGGATCAGCTCTTCGGCCTGACGTTCCATGCCAGCATTGCTGACAATTTTTCTGCAGAAACGACGCTCTATTGGGAAGACAAGAGCGGCTATGGCGTTTCACCCGAAAACTACGACAGCGTTCGAGGCCGCTATGACCGTCAGCTAGAGGCTGGATTGCCTGTCACCGCGCCCAAGGGCGTTGCTTACGGCCTGTCGACCGTGGACGGCGATCGCTATGGCATCGTCACCAAACTCAGCGCTGAAATTGGCGCGCATAGCATCCAGGCGGGTATCTGGGCCGAACTCGACAAATATCACCGCGGACAGCGGCGTACCAATCTCACCGGGGGCAATCCCGCAGGGGACCCCCTGCTCGACGAGATATCCTATTTCCGCCGCGACTATGATTCCCAGCGCGATACAACCCAGCTGTTCCTGCGCGATTCGATCTCTTTATTCGACGACAACCTGGTGGTCGATCTCGGGATTAAGGCGCTGATCCTCGATTATTCGCAGAGCGGCTTTCGCGATTATAACGACTATTACCTGGTGGAGGGCGGCGTTGGTGTGCCCGGTTATGGGCCGCAGTATAACACAGCCCATTATAAGGATGGGTTCCTACCAACCGCGGGCCTTCTCTACAAAATTGACGGGCGAACCCAGATTTTCGCCTCCTATGCTGAAACAATGGCATTACCAAAAGGATTGGACGACATCTACTCGGTGGCAACCATTCCGGCAGTTCCGGCACCTGACGCGGAGACAGCCCAAAATTACGAGATTGGTATCCGCACTAACCAGCCGGAATTTTTCGGCGCGCTTGCAGCCTATTATACCAGCTTTGATAACCGGATTCAGTCGATCTCGGGTATCCTGCCGGGATCAGGCGGGCGAACCGAAAGCTTTTACCAGAATGTTGGCGGGGTTGACGCCTATGGTGCAGAATTTACGGGGTCCTATCGTCCGTATTTCCTGGACGGACTGGCCTATTTTAACGCCAACGTCACCTACAACATCGCGAAGTTCCAGGATGATCTGCCAACGGTCAGTTTGGACGGAAATTATCTTCCCGACAGTGCCAAATGGATTGTCTCGGGCGGGGTCACGGTTGAACCCGCCCCATGGTTGATTGCCAACCTCTCCGGCAAATATACCAGCAGCCGATTTGCTGATCTGCAAAATACCGATGCCTTGAAAACTGACGATTATGTCGTCTTTTCCGCTTATGTTGATGTTGGAGACGGCTTTTCGCTTGGGCCGCTCAAAGGGTTACGGTTCCGGCTGAATGTCGACAATATCTTTGACAAGGACGTGCTGTCTTTTGTCCTACCTATCGGCACCAATTTTGCGGTATATCGTCCGCTGGCGCCGCGAACGGTACAGGGTACTTTGAGCGTGGAGTTTTGATCCTATGAGATATAACCTGGCCATCTGCGTTGTACTGGCCATATTTTCGACGCAAGCTGCAGCAGCAGCGCCGGGGGCTGAGATGCCCCCGGAAACCCGGGCGCTCCATGAAAGCCTGATTACTCTTGATGCACATCTCGATACGCCTGCATCGCTTGACAGGCCGGACTGGCAAATCACTGATGAACACGATGTCCATCGCGATCACAGTCAGGTTGATCTACCGCGTATGGAAAATGGCGGGTTGGATGGTGGCTTTTGGGCGATTTATACGCCGCAAGGACCGCTGGACACAGCGCATTATCAAAAAGCGCGGGATTTTGCGATTATGCGCGGCCTAAGCATTCGTGAAATGGTTGCAGCTGATCCTGCCCATTTCGCCCTTGCCACGCAAACAAAGGATGCAGCCGCCATTGCCGCCGATAGCAAGCGGATCGTGTATATGAGCATCGAAAACGCCTATCCGCTGGGCGAAGATGTCAGCTTGATAACATTGTTTCATGACATGGGCGTAAGGCTGGTCGGATTTGCCCATTTCGCCAATAATCAATTTGCAGACAGCTCCACCGATCCGAAGGGGGAGCAATGGGGAGGCCTGAGCCCGCTAGGTAAAGACCTGCTTGCGGAAATGAACCGGCTGGGAATTGTTGCGGACGCTTCGCACAGTTCCGATGCTGTGCTCGATGACATTCTCGAACTTTCGACCAGTCCGATCATCCTGTCGCATTCGGGCTGTAAGGCGATCTATGACCATCCGCGCAATGTAGATGATGATCGCTTACGGGCGCTGGCAGCAAAGGGCGGAGTTATTCAGATCAACTCTTTCGGTAGCTATTTGCGGGAAACCGAAAAAAATCCCGAGAGGATGAAGGCGCTGGGTGCATTATTTGGCAGTCGTGGCGACGGAAAAATGACACGCGAAAGCTACAAAGAATTTCTTGATAGATGGAACGAAATCGACCGCCTTTATCCAGCCGAGGATGTGCCGGATTTTGACGATTTTATGGCTCATTTGCTGCACGCATTGAAGGTCGTCGGACCAGACCATGTCGGCATCGGTCTGGACTGGGATGGTGGCGGCGGTGTTGTCGGCATGGAGGATGTCGCAGCGCTCCCCAGAATTACAGACGCGCTTTTAAAAGCAGGCTATACAAGACAGGATCTGGAAAAAATATGGTCCGGGAACACATTGCGGGTTTTACGTGCTGCCGGAACTCACGCCGAGTTGGGTCATGTCAGACTAAACGGAGCTGATTGAATATTGGCACCGGTTGACTAGGACCGGGCCCATCCCCAGCAGTAAGAAACTGGCCGAACTATTGCCAGGTTTCAATTCAACTCCCGCAGCTGTCCGGAAGACAATGCTAACTTATGCGCGCTTTCCGCTAAGCTTACGAAAAATCAAGATGCTGTTTCACGCGCAGCTACGAAATTGGCTGCGGACCGGTCAATAGCAGGTGGAACCGTTTCGACCCAATGTTCGAAGCGGGGGAAGAGTACCGCCACTCCGATAAGGGCCGCGGTCCTAAGCCGCTGCAATGCAGCTCGAACATTAGTATCGATCGCGAGTTTCTTCTTAGTCATGCCGAGCCGGTATCGGAAACGCCACAGCTTACTGCCTGCTGGCGTTACTTCGATGTAGGGGCCTCGTTGGTCAGCGACCTTGCAAAGCTTGTCTTTCGTCTTGAGGGCGCGGAGCCGAGTTTTGGTTAGAGGCATTTGTAAAAATGGCTGGAACCCCCGAGAATAAACGGGACAATTCGGAACTACCGATGGGCCAAATCCCTAGGATTTCTGCGGGTTTTATAGATTATCTGGGAGAACAAGAACAAACAAATGGTGCAAGAAGAGGAATCAATAGTACAAGTTAAATAATTGTAATTACTATTCAATGAAAATGTGGTTTATTTATATGGCACAATCACTGGCACTAAAATAACTGGTAGTAGAGGTTCGTTTCTCAATCTCTATTCAAACCACACAGTTTCATTACATTTCGAATCGTCTCTCGGCAACCCCTATGGTCCCAATTTACTTGGTGATACAGCATGCTAGCGCTCTTTTGACGCTCCCTACGGAATCTCGACGACGAAGCTCGCGGGCTGCCTGTAGAGTAAAGAGCGTTTGACCTGCTTTTCGGTCAGGCCAGTTCGCTTGACGATTTGCTTCTTGAGCCGGAGAAATTTCTCGTAGGGTAGGCGCGGGTCGGCCATCGCCTGGTCGAACAGAGCGCTTGGATCGATTCCGTGTCTGTAAAGACCATTCAGGTGCTTATTGTTACCGGGCTCGATGAAAATCAGCCGAACCTCGTTTTCGTGCTTGTAGGCATTGCGCTTGACCAGCAATGAGCGAGCGACCGCGTGGGGCGTTATACCGTCCCTGAAGATGGTCCCGGCAAACGCGCTTAGGTTTTTATCGCTCATGTAAACGACCTTGCCGATAAAGCAGGTTGTATGCGCCCAGTCGCCATTCGCAGCGCATAGACTGTCGAGCAACTGGCCGACCGTTGTTCTGACCCGGATCGCATCCTTTTTTTCGGAGTAGATTCTCCACATCGCGTCCGACGCCGCATGCGATGTCCAGCACTGGCCGTACACGTCATCGTGGAATCCAAACCGGCCCTTCTCACCGTTGGCGGTCCTAACTTCCGCGTTTAGGAACACGTTTTCAAATGGGTCTTCCCATATTTTCGGTCGGACCAGCACATTGTCCCCGTCACTGAACAGGTTGAAGAAATAATCCCTCCTGAAGATGCGGTAGATCCTAGTTTTACGGTCGATTTTTCCAATGATCTGGGTCTTCGCGCTCATCTACCCCACCCGGTCCGACGGTAATATTATTGTTCGATCAAGCCAGAATGGCCGCAGCTTCCGGAGGTGCACGACTTTCGCTTTCCATGCAGCGCAGACATTCACCCTATTTCATTCCCGCACGATGACCAGACATTCTTCGATCAGGTGAGCAGACACCATCGAAATTGTCTGATTTTGGGGCGCGAAGCAGATTGGCTTGTCTGGCCGATTGGAGACTGGCCGCTGTTGTTGGCGAGAAGCGCCGCGTTGAAGACGCGGCGCTCACATAACTCAGCAATCCGGCAAATCATCCAAGTTGTTCTTACTGGTATTGTCCCGATCAGTACGTAGATACTTGCTGTTGGTGCCATTGACGACGTGGATCTTGGTTTCTGGGCTATTAGCCCAGTTAACCCAATACTCGTGCGTACCCGAATCGATATCGCTAATTGCATTGGTCTTCGAGCGGGGTGACCAATCATGCCCGCTGTTGCACAGGCGAGTGATATCGCCATCCTTGTCCTTGCCAGTCTGGCGAACATAACGCTTTGCCATAATTTATTCCTATCTGTTGGTCGGTTCTTGATGTCGTGAGCGGGACATTGCTGCCCCGCTCGTAGTCACTTCTTGTTCGGACGCTGCGTCAGCGCCGAAGCTGCTGCTGTTTTTGCAGCCTTGCTTGAACTGGGATTACGCAGCACTTTTGATGCCGCGGAAGCCGCCTTCTTGCTTGTCACTTCGGAATTGCCCTTTTTGCCCGCCATTTCACTCACCTCCTTCCTTATTGACCGCGATTGCGATTCGTCGTACATTTTCCTACGCAAACGTAGGGCGATAGAGCAAAAATAAACGCCGCATTTGCGACGGATTTGAACTACTATTCCGTAGGTATACAGCAATATTAAACGTAGGGCAATGATGATATCAAACGAAAACGATTTCGGTGAGCGGCTCACCGCCGCGCGGGATAAGCGCGACATGAATCAGGCCGAACTTGCGAAAAGAGCTGGCCTCCAAGCTGCTGCGATCGGACATTTCGAACGAGGTCGACGCAAGCCTTCGTTCGCGAATGTTCGAGCGTTAGCGAAGGCGCTCAACGTGAGCTCGGACTATTTGCTTGGCAGAACCTCAAGCATGGAAGGCGCAACAACAGCGTTCCGGGGTGAAAACGACCTTTCCAGCGCGGACCGTGATCAAATCCAACTCATGATCGATATGATGCGCGAGCGAAGAGAGCGGTCTGACCCGTGAGGCCAACGCGAGCAGAGTGGGCACGCAAGTGCGGTGAGCGCAAGGCGAAGGAATGTGGCTTCCTGCGTTTCCCAATTGACCCATTTAGAATCGCTGAAGATGAGGATATCTTGGTTCAGGCGAAGAAAGCCGACCAAATAGGTGTGAGCGGTGGCATCATATTCAATGGCGAAGACGTCGGCATTTTCTATGCGACCAACATTAGTAACCCCGGCTTTCAACGCTTCACTGTCGGCCATGAATTGGGTCACTATTTTCTCGAAGGCCACCCAGAGGAGATACTGAAGACCGGGCCGTTGCATGCTTCTAAGGCAGGCTTCTCTCAAGGCAATAAGGCGATCGAAATCGAAGCCGATCATTTCTCCTCCGGCCTGCTTTTGCCTGGGCACTTGGTCCGGCAGGCACTCGGAGATGGCCAAATAGGCCTAGAGGGAGTCGAGGAACTTTCCGAATTATCCGAGTGTTCGTTAACTGCCTCTGCAATTAGGGCTGCAGAATGCAGCCCTTACCCCATGGCCGTTGTGATGAGCCGTGAGAACCAGATCTGTTATGGGTTTCTTTCAGACGGCTTCAAACAACTGAAGCCCCGCGCCTTTCCCCGCAAAGGTGATCTGTTGCCCGATTCCACGACCCGACATTTCAATTCGGAAAAAACCAATATCGAAGGTGCCAAACGCCGTATAGGCGAAACCACACTAGCAGACTGGTTTGATGGACCACCAAAGATTGTCCTTGATGAGGAGGTCCTGGGGCTTGGCAGTTATGGGTACACTCTCACGGTGTTTTCAAGCGAGGAGCTACCTGAAGAGCCTGACGAATTCGAAGACGAGGAAGCAAACCTAATCGATAGCTATACTGCTAAGTTCGCCTATGGTCGTTGACGGCAGCGATCAGGCGACACTAGGTACGACGCCGCGATTGACCGTAATTAAGGCGCATTCCTGACCGGCAGATTTCCCGATTGGTGATGTACACCTATCAAATCCCCAATCCTCGCCCTCGGCCCAAGTCGAGACCATGACGAAACGCCAACTCGCTGCCAAGCGAGCGACCACTGATGGTGCCGATACCTAGCTCGTTCTTGCGATTGGCCAAGAGCGATTCAAGCTGGGGATCGCGTTGAAGGCTTTTGGCCATGTCTGTTATCCGGGACCGGGTTGCATGGTAGCTGCCCATATCCCCGCGTTCGTAGTTCTGCTTGGTCTCTCGCCCGAGTTTTTGCCAGCGGGCGACAAACTGACTGGCGCGTTCCTGCCCAATTTCCCGAATTCCTTGCTCAGCCTTCATCGCCAGAATGGCGGGACGCACCTGACCGTTCGCAGCTTCATGCGCAAGCGGTCGGTCTGCGAGGTAGGCACGCTCGATGTCACGAGAATAGTTTTCGCCAAAGGCGTTCAACACGTCGCGCGCTGCTGCTAATTCCTTCGCCATCGGCGAATAGCGGCCCTGCTCGAAAGGATGATCAAGTGGTGCACCGTTCTCCTGTGCCAAGGAACAGATTGCTGACCGCCCGGGCGTGACGCCGAACAGCTGCCTGCGCCCTGATCTGGCGATCTGCTTCCGCCGCTGTCTCTTGCGGCATCCGCATCCCGTCAATCAAGTCGCGAACCTTTTCGGGTACCTTGCGGACGATCTCGGCAACCCGCTTGCGGAAGCCAATTCCGCGCCGCTCGGCAAAGCGTCGCTCCAGTCCCTCGCTCGCATAGTCACCAGCCATGTCCTTGGCGCGCTCCCGCGACAGAACGCGGGCGAGCTTCCCGGCATCCGCGAAATCATCCCTGCCATAATGCAGCGAGACGGATTCGCGGTGACGCGACAGCGCGACGTAGCTGCTGTGCTGATCCAATCCCGGCGTGGCCAGAACGTGCGCGCGGTTCACGGTCACGCCTTGCGACTTGTGGATGGTCGCGGCGTAACCGTGGTCGATATGCGCATAGCTCTTGGTGTCGAAAGTGACGCTGCGACCATCGTCGAGCAGCACGGCCATGCGCTGCGCGCTGACCGAACTCACCGTCCCGAGACTTCCGTTATTAACGCCAAGCCCGCGATCGTTGCGCAGGAACATCAACCGGTCACCGGTTGCAAAGTCTCGTGTGCCCCGCTCGGCGGTCATGGACACGTCCGGGCCAAGCGCGCCGCCCTCGCGCAGCTTGCCGCGCGCCAGGACATTGAGCGCGCGCACCTCATCATTGGTGTGCGTCAGAATCATCCGCGAGTGCTCGGGATCGGTGGCGCGTTCGCGGTTCCAGCTCTCAATCAGTTCCTCACGCGCAGCGTCGCGCGTCTCGGCAACATGAACCATGCCATTCCCGCTATAGGCGTCAACTGCATCGGCGGTGCGTCCGGTCGCCAGATGCCTAGTGGCATTGCGCTGCCAGTCAATCTGCTGCCGTCTGATCTCGGTGATCTCGACATGACCGTGTCGCTCGGCGATCGACCGGAACGCCGCACCCGCTTCGATGGCCTGCAACTGCTGCGGATCACCGACCAGAACAACCTTCGCTCCGGCTTCGCTGACGGCAGACAGAACACGCTCCATCTGGCGCGAACCGATCATCCCGGCTTCGTCTATAACGAGCACGTCGCTCGCGGACAGCAGGTCGCGCTCTCGCGCCCACTGATGCTCAAGACTGGCGATCGTGCGCGATGCGATACCCGATCCGTCTTCAAGATTCTCGGCAGCTATGCCGGAAAGCGCCGCGCCGCGCACCGACAGGCCCGCATCGTCCCACGCCTCTCGCGTAACGCCCAACATCGCGCTCTTACCTGTCCCGGCATAGCCGACGACAACGCCAAGATCCTTTCCAGCGGTAGCATGCTCGAAGGCCGCGCGCTGCTCCCCTGAAAGAACAAGGCCTCGCTTCTCGGCGGCGGCGAGCGCGCGTTTGCGCGCCTGCTCGTGTGCGCGGTGCCGCTGGCGTTCGGCGATCAAAGCGGAAGCGCGTTCCAATCGCGCTTCCGCTTTGATCATGTCGCGCGACGTAAAGCGTTCGTTCCCGCGACCATCTTTGCCCAACGCGACCAGATTAGGCGATGACTTCACCGCGTTCAACGCGCGATCGAACTGGTCCTTTCCATCCGAATGGCGATGCACGAACTTAGCAAGATCGCGGCGCGTAAATGTCGCCTGGCCTTTAGTGATTGCGTCGAGGGCAATGTCGGGATTGGCGATGATCCGCTCGCCATTCTCGCGGGCGATAGCATGATGCTCAATCAGCCGGTCCGCTTCCGGCCCCATGCGCAGCGAGGGCGCACCGATCTTGGTCTGAGGCTCTAGGTCGATCCCCTGCGCCTCCAGACTGCGATGATCGATCCGCGCATCAATATCGAGCGATGCCAGCTGCTCGTTCACATGATCGGCCCAGCGCTCGCGCCATGTGCTGATCAGCTCGGAACGGTTCCAGTCGCGGACCTTCGAACCGAAGCCGTCTTCACCTACCTCGCGCATGGTGAGCATGACATGGGCATGCGGTTTGGCGAGGCCGTCGGCTCCGATGTCCCAATGCACGTTGAGGTCGGCGATCATCCCGCGTTCAACAAACTCGGTCTGGACAAAATCGCGGGCCAGTTCGATGCCCTGTTGCTGGTCCAACTCGCGCGGAATAGCGAATTCGATCTCGCGCGAGAGCTGCGCGTCCTTGCGTAGTTCGGTCGCCTCGACCTCGTTCCACAGGGTCGAGCGGTCGCCCAGCCGTTCGGGCGCATTGTCGGGCAGCATCACTTCGGAATGGACGACGCCAGCCTTGTTGGTGAAGTCGTGCGAACGATCCAGCCGGTCATTGTGGAGCCGCTCGGCGGACCGGTAGGCGGCGGAGGCAACCGCGCTCGATCCGGCGCTGCGGGAAATGACTTTTGCCGAGAAATGGTAGATCGCCATGGCGGCAATCCAGTTACTGCAAACAAGCGACGTCGGCATGACGTATAAGCGCGCCCTCACATGATAAAATCCTGTTCGGGACCGGCGCGTGTCAGCCCGTCCCGGCAACATTGCAGCATTCGGACGCGCCCCGCTTTAGGATGGTCCCATCACACAATGACGGAGACAATCATGCGCAAACCCAGAGATTTCGACGCCGAGCTCAAGGCCCTCAACGAGAAGGCAGCACAGCTCAAGACCCGCAAGGTGCAGCAGTTTGGCGAGTTGGTAATTGCGACCGGTGCCGACACGCTCAGCATCGAAGAACTGACCGGCGCACTCGTCACGATCGCGACCACGAACGAGCCTCAGAAGCGGGAGGGTTGGGCGACGAAGGGCCAGGCATTCTTTCAGGGAAAGACGCGGACTACGAGCAACCGACCTAAGGGCAACAATCAAGGCGGCGCGAAAGGCCCGGACAGCGATACTGCGCGTTGAAGCCAGCCAGCGCCGCACCGACACGAGAGCCTGGGCCATGAAACGACGCGAACGAACGCGCCAACTGATCGAACTGGGCGGATTGGTGAAAAAGGCAGGGCTGATCGAACTGACCGATGATGACCGTGCGGTCCTGCTCGGTGCGTTTCTCGCGGTCGCCGCCAAACTTCAGGGCGAAGAGCGCGAACAGGCACTGACCTTGTGGCGGCGGCGCGGTGGCCGCGCGTTCAATCAAGAATGACGCGAATACAGGGTGCAGGTCGAGTCCGGCTTTGCTAGGCTGAAACAAATGCGAAGCGATCTCGACCATCTCCCACCACAGAAACAGCGCGAGCTGGAGCGCGTGGTGCAGTTGATCTTCGAGGAGTTCGACGACGCTTTTGCGCTCGCAAAGCATGAGTGGAAAAAGGCCAGAAGAATTCTGAAGGTCATCCTTTATGGCAGCTATGCGCGCGGCACCTAGGTCGACGAACCGCATACCGCGAAGGGCTATCAGTCGGATTACGATCTGCTTATCATCGTCAACGACCAGCGGCTGACCGACAGGGTCAAATACTGGGCCAAGCTCGATGACCGGCTGATGCGCGAATACGGCGTCACGGGTACGCTCAAGACACCGGTCAACTTCATCGTGCACACCCTGCAGGAAGTGAACGATAGTCTCGCGCACGGGCGTTACTTCTTTATGGACGTCAAGAATGACGGAGTGGCGCTCTACCAGTCCGACGACACCGAACTGCACACGCCAAAGCCAAAAACACCGAAGCAGGCGCTGGCGATGGCGAAGGAGTATTTCGAGGATTGGTTGCCGAGCGCTCAGAGCTTTATGCGCGGATACAGCCATGCGGTCGACGATGGTGACCTAAAGAAGGCCGCTTTCGACCTGCACCAAGCTTGCGAGCGTCTCTACCATACCGTCTTGCTCGTCTGCACCTTCTACACGCCGCACGTGCACAACCTCGGTTTCCTGCGCACCCAGGCTGAGCGCATCGACCCGCGCCTGACCTATGTCTGGCCGCGCGAAACGAAGCGCGACCGCGCGTGCTTCGAACAGCTCAAAGAGGCCTATGTGAAAGTACGCTATTCGAAGCATTACCGTATCACCAAGGAAGAGCTGGAGTGGCTCGGCGAGCAGGTCGAGGAACTGGGCCGCGTCGTTCACGAAGTCTGCTTCGAGCGGATTTCTAAACTCGAGAGCGCCGCTCAATCCGCTTGATTTTCGGCTGCTGAAATCAATGCGCGGGCAGCTATGGCTACCGCGCTCCGCGATCTTCGCAGATCAGCACCAGCGCTCCGAAATCCTCGTGCTCGCCAAGCCGGTCGGCGATGGTGCGCACACATTCCAGCGGCAGACCGTTGTCATGCGCCAGCGAACGCAGATAGTCGTCGCGCGTCTCCGCTCCGCACGCCCGATACAGCAACAGAAAGTCCGTCATGTCCCTCTTCCCTCCGGCTGAAAGCCGCACTGCCTGCGGCATGCGGCTCTGCCTTCCGGCGAGGATGGGTGGGGGAGGGAAAACCGGAATCGACGCCCTTGGCGCGGGCCAGCGGGTAACGCCCGCCACAAGGGGGTGTCTATTTCCGGTTTGGGAACGAGAGGGCAAAGCCCTTGGCGTTCCCTCAACGCAAATGCTGTGCCGTCAGGCGCTGCCGCGAGCCGCGTCAGCGGCTCACGAAAACGGCGCCCTCGCACGGCGCGACGCAGGCGGGCGATGTGTCGGTAAGCCGAGTGCGCGGCAAGGCTGTTGCATCGCAGATGCAGCGCCGCTGACGCAATCGAGCGCGCGACCGGCGCTCGCCCGGCAAGAAGAGAGGCGAGAGCGCCTGCGGGTCAGTTCAAGGAAGCCGCGCCCGCAGGAGCGCAAAGCGCGGGACCGAGCGCGTCCTCGAACATTCCCGCTCATCAACTCCCCTGCTCCCGATCGTCACCCGGATGGGCCGGGACTACAGGCCCGGTCCGCGCAGCGGATAGAGCGGGTTGCCCGCAGGGCAGCTATGGCCATGAATCTTCATCGGTGCTTAATTGCCAACCTGATGACAATACCAGCCAACATTCTCAGTGAAACTCTCTCCAAATTGGCGTCATCACATCTTGCTGCCATCCGCAATCGGCTGGACGACTTCGACGACATGCTCTGCACAGCAATCCTGATCGAGGCCGCCCGGGTTATCGACTATGAAAATGTCCTGATGGGCTCCAGCGAGGGCGAAAGCCACCATCTCCCCTATCCAGCCTTCGACGTAATGTGCCGAGGCTGGACCCCCCTTGTGCATTATGTATTGCCGAGGCTGCCAAAGATCTGCGGGATTCCGATTCAGGAAAGCACGTCCACTACCCGCTCGCATGCTCGATCCATTCTCCATGCCTTCGGCCAGTATGCGGTCCTTCAAAAGGCTGCAGATATGTCGTTCCACGGTTTCCTAGCAGGAAGCGAAACCGAAAGTGGAATCAGCCTTAAGTTCACGGTCGGCGAGGACAGTGATCATTTTCTTGACCAGCTGGAAGCCGAAGCGCTCGAAAAAGCTTTGAGCGGTACCGAAGAAACAACGACCGTCGGGAGGCTCGCCCCTGACGAAGTTGATGAGCTTGCCGCATCTCTTGTCTTCCCGTTTGAGACAGGCTGCGGAACCATGATTGGCTACGACGCCGATCCAAGGCTCGATGCGCACTTTATCGAACTTGTCGGCCCGAAAGCTCTGGAATGGCGGGCTGAAGCCGGGATTCATCCAGACGTCCAAGGAAATCAACTGAACGGGGCAGACGTTGCCGCCGTGGTGATGATGCTTGCCAGCTTTTATCTGAAGCACATCTGGATTGTCGGTGTTGGAAACAAACGCCTCTCGAGCATCAATTACTGTATGAGCCTGACAATCTGGAAAAAGCCGGATGAACTCGTCGAATCAATCTCCTCTTTCACCGGGATCGATGCTGGGAGGGTCGAAGCAGCCCTGCGCGCAATCGTGGTGACACGCGATGACGCCGCATATTTCGGTGCTGAACCTACACCCCTCATGCCGATGCTACTGGAAATCTCCGAAGGCTACTGGCTTGCTCCCGTCAGCAGCATCTTCCGCAACCCCTTTACTGCAATCAGAATGCTCAATGAATGCCGCAATCCCGCGACGGCTCAGTCGATAAGGCAACCGAGAGAACAATGGATGACTGCGGATCTTTACGCTCTTTTTGAAGGCAGCCGGTATCAGGTTGTAGAGCTTCCCACGCGACTAAAGAGAGACGGCCAGCTCGTCACCGACATAGATGCCGCAGTGCTGGATATGACGACTGGCGAACTCGGTCTGTTTCAGCTCAAATGGCAGGATCTCGCCTCGAACCGGCTCAGAGCTATCAGGAGCAAGGCGAAGAACTTTGTTGAGCGCGTCAGCTTGTGGGCGGACCAGGTGGAGGATTGGATTGAAGAATTCGGCGAGACTGAGCTCTGCCGAGCCCTCAAGCTGAAGCTCCCCAACGGAGCTGTCCCCAGCCGGGTGATGATGTTCGCAGTCGGAAGGTCCGGTGCGCGTTTCAAAAGCTACGGATACGCTTTGACCAACGAGAATATAGCAGCCTGCAACTGGAACCAGTTTGTTCGCCTGCGCTACGAGGTTGGTCCTTCTGAGCGGGTTCTCTCAGAGATTCACAGCAGAATTTTTGCAGAACAGAGCCGCATCGAGATGCGAAAACCTCTCCCTTACTCGTTTGAAATTGACGGCAGGACGATCCGCTTCGAGGATATGTGGAGTGCTGCTGTCTGATGTAGGCAGCCGGTCAAGGAAGGGACATACCTTCTGCCCGCGCCTTCTCAATTGTGTCCAGCAAAACAGCGCACTGCTTTTCGGTCGGGATCTTTGAAGGCATCTGCGTCGCAATTTTCAGAATGCCCATCTCTTTGGGGGTTAACAGGCGTCGCACCGCAAGCAACTCCTCGATTCTCCGCCAGTCTGATGCCGGGATGCCGATAACCTTGCGTTGCGCGTCGATGCCGTTGTCAATCTTCTGGGTTTTCTTGGCTGACTTCGCCTCGATCGCCGCTTCATCGGCAGAGACAAGTTCGTCCCAGAACTCATCGGGCAGCTCGGGTTCAATCCTGTCAATCTGAGCCTGGATACGGGTCCAGCAGGCATCTTTTTTGCACCATTCCGAGATGTTCGAGATGCCCTGTGCAGGTTTGGTAATGTCATCATTCACGGCTTTGGCAACGATACTCAGAACCTGTTCCAAGGTTTTGTTGATTCGCTGCGCATTCCATATCCGCTGGAAGTCCAAGCTCTGATTCTGACGCTTCGTAATCTCGCTTAGCACAGCAATAGTGTAGGCAACTATGTTGGCGCGATAGCCGCCGTTGTACCATTGTTGCGAGGAAACAAGCTTTTCCACCGCCCGAAAAATTATCCCGCTTGCGACTGCGCGGCGGAAATAAAATTCATTGAAGCCATCAGGACCCTTCTCCCACTCCTTGCCGATGCGATGGGCGTATTTGGCGAAGTTCTTCTGAGCACCGAGATTTACCCAGCGCGGATGCTCGTCCCATGTGTTCTCGAACTTGGCCAAATCGGTTTTGGTAAACATCTGGGATTTCGGGTTCTCGGCCTTGAATCGCTTCTGTTCACCGGCGGTCAGCTTGGACTGAGCGTCAGCGTACTGGCCTCGTGCGCGCTCATAGAACCATTTGGTTTCCCGCTGGGCTCCCTGCTGAGCGGGTGCCCAGAGTCGACGAGAGAGCTCTTCCAAACGCACGTGGAATGGGTGGTTGTGCGTTCTGTAGAGGACAACGCGGCGCTCAGAGTGCAGCGGACCGCCGGGCGTCGTCGCGAAGCCCCTTATACGGCGCTACGTTGATTTCCCCTTCGCGCTTCCTCGCCTGCGCGATATCGTAACTGTTCTGCATCCGCATCAGCGTATCCATCGATACGCCGAACGCCTTCTCGATCCGCAGAGCCATTTCGGACGAAAGCTGCGAATGCTCGTTGAGCAAGGTCGATAGTGTCGCGCGCGTGACACCTAGCACCTGAGCCGCCGCAGTCACCGAAAGCCCAAGCGGCTCGATAATCTCCGACTTCACGAAGCCGCCCGGATGCGCGGGGTTCTTCATGCGGATGCCTGCGATTGCGCTCATGGCCACCTCCTAGTGGTAATCTTCATAATCGAGGTCGATGATCTCGATCTCTTCCCGGTCGATGCGGAATGTCATCCGCCAATTCTTCGTGACGAACAGGCTCCACGTTCCTTTGCGACCGCCGGTCAGCATGTGTGCTTTCCAGCTAGGCACGGTGCGCAGCTCGTTCTCACGCTCCATATCTTGGAGGAAGGAAACGATGCGCCGCACCTTGGTGACTACGGCGGGCTGCAACCCGCTGGCGTCGTCATTCTCGATGAAGCGTCGCAATCCCTTGTGGATCACGTTCCTGATTCGCATAGCTGTTCCTATCTATTCATCTGTTCGGCGTCAAGTGACACTATACAATGTTGGCCGCCGCACGCCGCTTTCTCTGCGCTGCAATTCGCTGCACCGGAGAAACTCTTTTCTCGCGGAGGGAAGCGGTCAATTTCATCGCAGGGAGTGTCATCAACCGCCAAGCAATGGAATTACGAACATGCCAGAACCAGACCGTATCATCCGCCTCAAAACCGTCCTTCATCGCACCGGACTGTCGCGCTCGACTGTCTATCGCAAGATCGCCGAAGGGACGTTCCCGCCGCAAATACCGATCAGCGTTCACGGCGCTGGCTGGAGTGAAGCGGAGATCAACCGCTGGGTTGCCGATCCGCCTGCCTATCGGGTCGCCAATGCCCGGAACGAGTTTGACTTCGACTAGGCCGGGGCAGCCCGACCGTGCGGCCCTGATCATGCCGATCTGCTGATGGGCAAAATGGCCGCGCCGTCGCGAAGCATGTCGAGATGATCGCTCCACCATTGGTGCATGGCTACGCGCTCGTCCCAATAGCGGCTTCGATTGTAGATCGCGCGAACGCTGTTTGCATCGGCATGGGCAAGCGACCTTTCAATCGCGCCCGGTGACCATTTGCCGCTTTCGTTCAGAAACGTCGACGCGGTGGTCCGCAACCCGTGCGCCGTCACTTCTCCCGCTGCGTAACCCATTCGGCGGAACGCCTGATTGACGGTGTTCTTGCTCATTGGCCGCCTCGAGGTATGGAAGGCCGGAAAAACAAAACCGTCGGGACCAGTGAGAGCAAAAAGCTCTTTCAGATATGCCAGTACCTGCCGGGACAGCGGGACTTGGTGAGGGCGGCGCATCTTCATACGCTCGGCGGGGATTTTCCAAACCGCGTTGTCGAGTTCGAATTCCGACCATTCCGCCATCCGCAACTCGCCAGGCCGTGCCATGGCGTGGGGCGAAACCTGCATGGCAAGGCGGGTGATCGCGTGTCCCGTATAGGCGTCTATCGCGCGCAGAAGCTCGCCCATCTGCCCGGGATCAAGAATTGCCGCGTGATGCTTAACCTTCGGTACGATAAGCGCGCCGCGCAGGATTGAGCTCGGATCGGTCTCGCCGCGCCCGGTGGCAACGGCATAGCGGAAGACCCGTCCGGCAAAAGACCGGCAACGCCGCGCCGTCTCATGTTTCCCCTGCGCCTCGATGCGCTTCAGCGCGGCCAAGAGGTCGACAGGCTTGATATCGGCAACCGGAAAAGTCCAGATCGGCTTGAGCTGTTCAAGAAGCCAGTTGGCTTTTTGAGTCGTCGCTTCCGATTGCCCCTCAGCGACCCGCTTGTCGATGTACTCTCTGGCTATCTCTGCAAAGCTGTTCGCCGCGCTGAACGCAGCGACGAGCTTTTCGCGTTTCCGCTCGGCAAGTGGATCAGCGCCCGCGTCCAACTTGCTTCGCGCTTCATCGCGCCGCTTCCGCGCTTCCGCGAGACCGACGTCGGGATAGCGGCCAAGCGCCAGCCGCTTCTGCTTTCCCATATAACGATATTTGTAGCGCCACAGTTTTGAGCCGTTCGGATGCACCTCTACATAGAGGCCGCGATCGTCCGTGAACTGGGTCACTTTATCGGTCGGACGGATGTTCCGGATTTTTAGGTCTGTAAGCGCCATGATCGAATCTCCTCAGCAATTCCTGGAGGGGACCGACGAGGGCGCTGAGGGGTCATGGGGCCATCAGATTCTGGTCGGGGCCATATCGCCCTATCTATGGCACCTCATGGCCCCGGATTGCCTGAAATCGCCTGACACATTCCGGGATAGGTGAGGCTCGAAAATGGCAGAAATCTGCCGTTTTGTCGACCTTTTTGGGATGCTTTGGAATGAGTTAATGGTGCCCAGAAGAGGACTCGAACCTCCACATCCTTGCGAATACATGCACCTGAAGCATGCGCGTCTACCAATTCCGCCATCTGGGCATACGGGCGAATCCATTTGGCTATCGGGCCACCGGGTCGCCGGTAAGTGGGGGCCACTAGCGAAGGGGCTGGCGGGCTGTCAACAACGGTTGTTGCAATCGCGCGGTGGATGGTGTGGCTGGTGGAATGGGTTGCCCCCGGCTATTACCGGAACAGTTGCCCTGCGCGAGCGGTTGAGGCAGAGCGCACGCACTTCAAATTCACTTTGCAGACACCGTTTTCAGGACCACGCATAATGCCCGTTCGCTCTTCCCTTTCCGGCAAGCTTGTCACTCTCTTCGGTGGCAGCGGTTTCTTCGGTACGCATGTTGCGCAGGCCCTGCTGGAGCGCGGCGCGCGGCTTCGGGTGGCCAGCCGTCACCCAGAGCAGGCTTATACGCTGAAGCCGCTTGCCAATCTGGGCCAGCTGCAGTTCGCCCGGTGCAATATTCTGGACGAACGCAGCGTGCAGGCCTGTGTTCAGGGTGCGGACGTTGTGATCAACCTGGTCGGTTCGTTCGAGGGTAATCTGATGCGCCTGATGGGCGAAGCGGCAGGCACGATTGCCGCCGCCGCGACCGCCGAAGGTTGCAGCGCGATGGTGCAAGTGAGCGCCATTGGCGCGGACAGCGAAAGCAGTGCGGAATATGCGCAGGCAAAGGCTCTGGGCGAACAACTGGTGCGGGAAGCATTTCCCAAGGCGACCGTGATCCGCCCGTCGATCATTTTCGGGCAGGACGACAATTTCCTGAATATGTTCGCCGGCCTCATTCAGATGATGCCGGTGCTGCCCGTCTTCGGTCCGGAAGCGAAGCTGCAATTGGTTCATGTCGACGACTGCGCGGAGGCTGTTGTGCTGGCGGCGGAGAACCCCGGCAAGCATGGCGGCAAAACTTACGAGCTGGGAGGGCCGGACGCGCTTTCCATGATGGAAATCAACCGGAAAATTGCCGATGCGCAGCGCCGCAAGCGAACGTTCCTGCCTATGCCCGATGCGCTGTCGGGCGCGTTCGCCGCGCTGCCCGGCACACCGATGGGCAGCGACCAATGGACGCTGTTGAAGCAGGGAAGCCGGGTTTCGGGCGATTATCAGGGGTTCAAGGCGTTCGGGATAGAGCCTGCGCCGCTCGATCTGTATCTGGACCGCTGGATGACGCATTACCGGAAGCATGGCCGGTTTTCCGATAAACTGGCCAGTGCGGGAAAGATGTAGGCAGACCCTTCAAGGGCTGTATCAGGTATCGTCCGGCAGAACCTGCTGCAGCGGCTCCACCAGCAAAATCGCTCCATCATTGCCGGTGATGCGCACACGTTCGCCAACGGCCACATCGCCCAAGGCGACGTCGAAACCACGCGCCAGCCAATCGCTATCACCCACATGGATGCGGCCCGTACCGCCTTCGAAATGCTGCGACACCACGGCAGTCTGCCCGATCAACCGCCCTCCGCGCTGGTTGAGCAGCGGATCGGAACTGACGATGGGCCGGTCGCGCAAGATACGTTTTGCACTGAATACGGAAATGAGCGCCACAGTCACGAACTGGACGACCTGCATAACCGGGCCCAGATCGAAAACGAAGGTCAATAGTCCCGTGGCCAGTGCCGCCACGGCCAGCCAGATCAGAAACACGCCCGGCACCAGCATCTCCGCTGCCGCCAGTATCAGCCCCAGCGCAACCCAGATCCATTGCGGTTCGATGCCGTCAAGCATGGGGCCGCTCTAACGCCCGTCGCCAGAGCGGGGAGCGCTTGCTTTCGTCCGGTCTTTCGGGATCGGAGTGCCGCTGGCATTGGCTGAAGAATTGATCAGACCTTCGCCCACTGCGTCCTTCACAAGCTCTCCGATACCACCGAGAGAGCCGATCAGCTGGGTCGCTTCCACCGGAAACAGGATTGTCTTGGCATTGGGGCTGTCGGCAAATTTGCCCACGGCTTTCGTGTATTCCTGCGCAACGAAATAATTGATCGCCTGGCTGCCCGATGTGGCGATGGCATCGGAAACCAGCTGCGTTGCTTTGGCCTCGGCTTCGGCTTCACGCTCGCGCGCCTCGGCATCGCGGAAGGCCGCTTCGCGCTTGCCCTCGGCCTTCAGAATGGCAGATTGCTTGTCGCCTTCTGCGCGCAGGATATTGGAGGCACGGTCGCCTTCCGCTTCCAGGATTTCGGCACGCTTCAGACGCTCTGCCTTCATCTGGCGGGCCATCGCTTCGCTGATATCGAGCGGCGGACGGATATCCTTGATCTCCACGCGTGTGATCTTGATTCCCCACGGAGACGTCGCATGGTCCACCACGCTGAGCAGGCGGGCGTTGATCTCGTCCCGCTTGGACAGTGTTTCATCCAGATCCATGCTGCCCATTACGGTGCGCAGGTTCGTGGTGGTCAGCGCCATGATCGCGTTTTGCAGGCCAGAAACTTCGTAGGCCGCCTTCGCTGCGTCCAGCACTTGAAAGAACACAACTGCATCCACGCCGACCATCGCGTTATCGGCGGTGATTATTTCCTGACCCGGAATATCCAGCACCTGCTCCATCATGTTGATCTTGTGCCCCACGCGGTCGACGAAGGGTATGATCAGGTGCAGACCGGGATTGGCGGCGAGGGTGAATTTGCCCAGCCGTTCGATCGTATAAACAAAGCCCTGACGCACCACGCGCACGCCCAGCAGGATGAAGACGATCAGGACAAAGACGACCAGTCCGAGCAGAATTTCCATACGCAATAACTCCTTGATCGTAAGCCTAGCCTAGCGGGGGCGAACCGCCAAGCGGATGAGGTGCAGGGCAGGAATTACAGATTGGCGGAATACAGTGCCAGCAGGCGGCCCCATGCGCGTTCTGCCGCTTCCTTGTGGTATGCAGGGCTGTCAAGCACGCACCATCCATGATCGCCGGCATAGACCTCGACCTCGGCAGCAACGCCCGCCGCAGCCGCGGCCTGACGCAGAGCCACCTTGTCTCCCGGCGCTTTCTCGTCATCGTTCTGCGCGATGGCGAAGAGGTATCCTGTATCCGGCGTTCCCGTCAGCAGGCGGTGCGGGCTCTGTTCGTCATCGCGCACAAGGCCTCCGCCATGAAAACTGGCCGCAGCCTTCACGCGGGCAGGCACCGAGGCTGCACTGTACACCGTGAATGGTCCGCCCATGCAGTACCCCTGGCTGCCGATACCGCGCGCCGTGTCCACGGCCTCCTGCCCATCCAGCCACCCGGCCAAGGCACCGGCATCGCGCATCACGGCTTCGCTCGACAGCTTGTCGCGCCACGGGCCGACTTTCTCGAAACCCCCGTTTGCGCGGAAGGCCGGGAAATCGGCAAACTGTTCGCCCGCCACATCGCGGTAATACGGATTGACCACTATCACGGCATAACCTTCGCTCGCCAGCCGCCGCGCCATGATCCGCTTCGCTTCGCGCAGGCCCGCAATGTCGGGCCAAAAAATAACTGCCGGGTACCGACCGCTTGCAGGGTGAACGAAGAACGCATCCGCATCGCCATCGGGCGTGTCTATTACAACCGTGTTTTCGACAAGGCCGCTGGCCGTGGGAGCGTCTTGCTCCTCGCTCGCCATTCCGGTGCAGGCGGCCAAGGCGAAAGCTCCTGTGCCTGCCCCGAATTGCCTGCGCGTCAGCTGCCAATGGGGATTGGGCTTAGGAAGAGCAGACAGATCGTTTTCATCGCACATGTGCTGGGTATCCTTTTTTGATGACCGGAACCTAGCCTTTCCCCAGCGCCGCACAAGGTCGACCGAATGTGGTGATGGACAAGTGGCGTATCACACGGCAGAAAGGGTTTCATAAAGCGACCTAAAAGGTGCTGGCTCCATTTATACGGAGTGGGAGAGGGAAAAACATATGAGAAAATTTGCGCGCACTGCGCTTGTAGCCGGTCTGATGGCCCTCTCGCTGGGATCATGCGGCGAGAGCTATGATCCTGCTGCCAATGGCGGGATCGACGGCGCCCGCCTGCTGAATGCGCAGGCCGACGGGGCCAACTGGATTTCCTACGGCCGCAATTACGAAGAACAGCGCTTCTCCCCCCTCGCCCAGATCAGCACCGAAAATGTCGGCAAGCTGGGTCTGGAATGGTCCGCCGATATGGACACTGCGCGCGGCCAGGAAGCCACGCCGCTGGTGATGGACGGCAAGATGTATCTGACCACCGCGTGGAGCAAGGTGAAAGCGTATGACGCCGCCACCGGCGAGCCGCTGTGGAGCTTCGACCCCGAAGTGCCCGGCGAAACCGCCGTGAAGGCATGCTGCGACGTGGTGAACCGCGGTATGGCGGCATGGGGTGACCGGCTATTTCTGGGCACGCTGGACGGACGTCTGATCGCTCTGGATCGTGACACCGGCGATGTGATCTGGGAAACCGTCACGGTCGACCAGACCAAGAGCTACACCATTACCGGCGCACCGCGCGTCATCGATGGCAAAGTCATCATCGGCAATGGCGGCGCAGAATTTGGCGTGCGCGGCTATGTCGCGGCCTATGATGCAGTGGATGGTGAAGAAGTCTGGCGCTTCTACACCGTGCCCGATGGAACCGAGGGCGAAGACTCCGACGCTTATCTGCAGGACGCGGCCAAAACATGGAGCGGCGACACGCTGGCCGGTGAAGACGGCATTGGCGGCGGCGGCACCGTATGGGACGCGATGGCGTATGACGCCGATCTGGACCTGATGTATATCGGCGTCGGCAATGGCTCCCCGTGGAACCGTGCCTATCGCAGCCCCGGCGAAGACGGCAAAGGCGAAGGTGACAACCTCTACCTCTCCAGTATCGTCGCCATCCGGCCCTCCACCGGCGAATATGTCTGGCATTACCAGACCACGCCGGGCGAAACATGGGATTTTACCGCCACGCAACACATCATGCTGGCGGATATGGAAATCGACGGACGCGAACGGCAGGTGCTGATGCAGGCGCCCAAGAACGGCTTCTTCTACGTGCTCGACCGCGCGACGGGCGAATTTATCAGCGGCGATCCCTATGTAACCGTGAACTGGGCGACCGGTATCGACCCCGAAACGGGCCGCCCGATCGAAAACCCCGAAACGCGGATCGACAAGACCGGCCAGCCAGCAACGGTCACACCGGGCGCGCTGGGCGGCCATAACTGGCATCCGATGGCCTATCACCCGGGCGAGAACCTGGTTTACATACCGGCTTTCGAAGCAGGGATGGTGTATTCCCCGCAGGAGAACTGGAAGCCTGACCGCGCGCGCGGTTTCAACATCGGCTTCGATCTGGGCGCTAGCGATCTGCCGCCGGATCTGGGCTTCCGCAAGCAAGTGGCCGGATCATTGCGCGGCATGCTGATTGCGTGGGATCCGGTGGCCAAGAAAGCCCGCTGGACTGTGGAACATCCCGGCCCGTGGAATGGCGGATTGCTGGCGACAGCGGGCGGCCTTGTCTTTCAGGGCACCGCAGGCAGCGACCTGAAGGCGTTCAATGCCGCAGATGGCACCGAGTTATGGAGCTTCGCCGCGCAAACCGGCATCGTTGCCCCGCCCGTCACCTACACCGTGGACGGCGAACAATATGTCGCAGTGCTGGCCGGTTGGGGCGGTGCCTATGCGCTCACCGTCGATGGCGGCTTGATTGCCAACAAGGCCCCGGTCCGCAATGTATCGCGCCTGCTGGTGTTCAAACTGGGCGCGGAGGGCGAATTGCCCCCACCGCCCGCACTGGCCGACATCCCGCTCGACCCGCCGCCATCTCGGGCCACACCCGAAGTGATCGCGCTGGGTAAGGCAAAATACGGCCGCTATTGCTCCGTGTGCCACGCACCGGGCGCGGTTGGCAGCACCGTCCTGCCCGACCTTCGCCGCTCAGGCACGCTGGGCAACAAGGGCGCATGGCTCAGCGTGGTTCATGATGGCATCTTGCAGGATAACGGCATGGCCAGCTTCAAGGCCAGCCTGACCAAAGACGAAATGGACGCGATCCGCGAATACGTGATCAAGCGTGCAAACGAGGATAAAGCGATGGAGTGAGGGGATAAGCACTTGGGTTGGAAAGGCACCGTTCGATCAGTTTCTGCAGCCATGCGCGCAGCAGAACGCGACGCTGAGCGACGCAGGAAAACGGAACACAAGGCCCAAGAAGCCGACGCTGCTTGGGATGCCGTTAGAGCTTGGAAGGCGCATTTACGGAACATCGTAAATGTCCACGCAAACCGAGCTGACGACATTGATTGGATGTCACTTCGTAACCGTGCAGAGCCATTGGCTCCCCAAAAGTCTGTTGAGCAAGAACTCGCGGCGCAGGCTGCACTTAGCGATTTCATGCCGAGATTTTGGGACTTCCTAAGCGGGGGGAGTGACAAGCGCAGAGAAAGTTTGGAGAACCAGCTGGTCGAAGCCCGACTAAAAGACAGCCGCTCATATGCTGTCGAAGAAGATGAATTTCAGAGAAAATTAACTGAATTTCAATCTGACCGCGACCTTGCAAGCAGGGTCTTGGATGGGGACGCAACCGCCTATCGCGATGTTCTTACTGAGCTATATTCGGGCGCCGAAGATCTACTCGGAAAGACGGTAACCTTTCATATTGAAGATAGTAAAATACACGTCATTGGACATGTTGGGGACGCAGAGGCTATTGTCCCAAGGTTTCGACGCAAGCAGTTAGCAAGCGGCAAGCTTTCAGAAACTAAGATGCCAAAAGGTGAGTTTAACGAGCTCTATCAAGACTACGTCTGCAGCGTGGCCCTAAGGCTTGCAGGTGATATTTTTGGAGTTCTCCCGGTCAACGATTGTCATGTCACCGCTTGCACGACAATGCTTGACTCATCGACCGGCCACCTGTCGAAAACACCGATACTTTCGGTTTTTTTCGTTCGACCGACCTACGAAGGGCTGAATTTGGCAAATCTCGATCCTTCGGACTCCATGGCCAATTTCGTACACACGATGGCATTTAAAAAGACACGAGGTTTTCAATCAATCAAACCGCTGCGTAAGATGGACTAAAGGCAATACCGGTTAGCTACTCGTACCTCAGCCCAACGCCGACCAGCCTCAAAGAAGTTCAGCTCCAGCAGTACATTGTTCGGGTCGGCGGTGAAAATCTGCCACAGCCCGATCCCGCTCAGATCGTTGACTGTGTACTCCGCCCCGCGTCTGTCCAGCGGGACCCTTACGATGTCGAACTCGCCGCAGCGCAGGACGATGTTGTTGATCGCGCCGGTCCCCCGCACCGCACCGCTTCGCGGTCATAGGCGCGGGGGCAGTCGACCGAATTGAGATGCAGCACAGCGATGCCGCTCGCATCAACCATCCAGCGCACTTGCTCCGGCTTTAGCGGCTGCGGTCCGTCGCGTTCTTCCAAATCGAGCAGTCGGCATAGAAGCGCGCGGTTTCGGCCAACTTGTCGGTGATGATGTTTACATGGTCCAGCCGCTCGACGATACTTGGTATTCCCCTACTTCAAAACCATCCGCGCGCTCTGCCCGTCATCCACCTTAATCACTGCGCCGGTCACGCATTCGCTGGCGGGATCGACCAGATACAGTAGCGATGTGTCCAGCCCGTCGGGTTCCGGCACGCGCTGGCGGGCAAGCCCCGGGCGCGGATCGCCAATGCGTTCGAACATACCGTCGGTCATCTCTGTCACGAACATTCCCGGCGCAATCGCGTTGACGTTGATATGGGCGTAGGCCCATTCGACGCTCAGCGTCTCGGTCATGCGGGCAATGGCGGTTTTGGTCACCGCATACAGCGCCGCGCCGCCGCCATCATAGCGGTAATGCGCGGTGCTGGAGATATTGACGATCCGCCCCGGTTTCTTCGCCGCGATCAGCCGCCGGGCCACCTCGCAGGACAGCACCCACGGCGCGCGCAGGTTCACGCCGAGCACGCGGTCAGTCAGTTCCAGGCTCATCTTATGGGCGCGCTGGGCATCGGGAATGCCGGCATTGTTGACCAGAATATCGACCGTGCCGAACGCCTGCTCGCCTGCCTCCACAGCCGCCACCAGCGCCTCTGCATCGGTTGCATCCATTTCTACAGGCAATGCCTTGCCGCCGCTCTCGCGGATTTCGTCCGCCAATGCCTCCAGCCGGTCGACCCGGCGCGCAGCCAGCACGACCGCCGCACCATGCGCCGCGAGCACCCTCGCAAACCGCTCTCCGAAGCCGGAGGAAGCGCCTGTGACCAGCGCAACACGTCCTGAAAGATCGGGGCCTTTGGAATTGGTGGTCATCGCTTTCTCTCCTGTAATTTCATTCTGTTATGTGCGTTTTGCAGTCCAGTCATACAGCGTGCCGAACCGGACCAGCGCCCCGCCGATAAACGGCAGGATAACGATCCAGAACCGCACGCCGAGAACGCCATTGGGGGTCGCAATGCTGAGCACGGCGGTCGCGCCCAGACCAATGCAGGCGAGGATCAAGCCCAGCAACAGCCGCCAGTGCGGCACATCCCCTTTACCCGCAGCCTTCGGATTGGCGCCCGCCTGTTCATACCGTGCGAACAGCATCACCAGCGGCAGGGTAAGCGCGATATACAGCGCGAACCAGACAGGCCGGGTGAGCCACCATGCGGCCCCGCCCGGTTCCACCCCCAGCCCCACGCCGCCCAGCAGCCATGCTGCCACCAGAACCAGCACGAAAGCGGTGAGATGCCACAGATAGACGCTCATGATCATCCCGTTGATCAGCACCACACCGGTCCAGATGCGCATATTGTCCAGCATCCGGCGCGCCTGCGGCTCCAGCGCCAGTGCAATGCCTGCCTGCGCGATACCCAGTGCCAGCAGGGCGATGGTGGGCGGCATGGAATTGGTGATGGTGTTGCCCGGCACGCCGATCATCGCCACCGGATACGGGCCGGCAAACACCAGCAGCAACAGCGCGGCCAGCCCGGCCGCAGCCATTGCCAGCGCGCGGGCGGGATTGGCGAACCTGCCTTCGCCCCAGGCATAGCCGAGCTGATGGATCGCCACCCAGATGAAGGCGAAATTGGTATATTTGATATAGGGCACGTCCAGCAGATATGTCGCCGCATCGACGGCCACCGCACACGCGATCAGCGCCGCGACAGAGCCCATGCCATATCGCCGCCACGCCGCGTGGGAGAGCGGCACGACCGCCGTGACCATGATGTACACCGACAGGAACCACACCGGGATCAGCGCAAGCTGCGCTGCCATCGCCACGATGCCCCGCTCTATCCCCGCCAGCGTGCCGAACATCGCAATTGCGGTCCAGATTGCGAACAGCGGCAGCACCGGATAAATCAGCCGCCGGAACCGGCTGCTGAACCAGTGCGAATATGTCTGCCCCTCGCGCCGGTTGGATGACCAGCTGACCCCGTTGGAAAACCCGCCCACCAGAAAGAACAGCGGCATCACCTGAAACACCCATGTCAGCCACTGCGTCCACGGGATGATGCCCAGCAGGTTTCCGCCGACGACGTCTCCGGCACCGTCCACATACGGCGCAGCCACCAGCCAGTGCCCGACCACCACCGCCAGAATGGACAGCCCGCGCAGGAAATCCACGTAGCGGTTGCGCTCGGGCGGGGCCATTTCAGCCATCGCCCGCGCGCGTGACCATACGGTTTTTCTGGGTCTGGCGGTCTTGCCGTTCATCGAATGCTTTCCTTCATCACCGTATCAAAAGACCACCGTGCGGCCACCGTTCATCACCACCCGTTCCTCGACATGCAGGCGCACTGCCTCTGCCAGAACGCGCCGTTCGATATCGCGGCCCTTGCGGACCAGCGCGGCGGGCAGGTCGGCATGGGTGATCGGCTCCACGGCCTGATGGATAATCGGCCCTTCGTCGAGATCGGTGGTCACGTAATGCGCAGTCGCCCCGATCATCTTTACCCCGCGGGCATGGGCCTGATGATAAGGTTTCGCGCCCTTGAAACCGGGCAGGAAAGAGTGATGGATGTTGATGCAGCGCCCGCTGAAATGCGCCGCCTGTTCGTCCGACAATATCTGCATATAACGCGCCAGCACCACCAGTTCCGCATCCGTATCATCTGCGATGCGCCGAACTTCTGCCTCCTGGGCCGCCCGGGTTTCGCGGGTAACGGGCAGGTGATGAAACGGGATGTCGCCGGTATCCGTCGCCCCGATCACGGCGTGGGGATGGTTTGAAACGATCGCCACAGGATCGATCGCCAGTTCCCCGATCCGCCAGCGATAGATCAGGTCGGCCAGACAATGATCGAACTTGCTGACCATGATCAGCACCCGGCGGGGCCGGTCCCGGGATGCCAGCTTCCAGTCCATCCCGAAATCGCCCGCCACACCGGCAAAGCGGGCGCGCAGATCTGGTGTGGAGGAGCCCTTCGGATCGAATTCGACCCGCATGAAAAACCGGTCGTTCTCACAATCGTTGAATTGCTGGGCCTCCAGCACATTGCCGCCATTTTCAAACAGGAAAGAGGTCACTCTGGCAGTGATCCCGGGCCGGTCGGCGCAGGATAATGTCAGGACGAGCGCACCGCTGCCGGGGGCAATCATCGCCCTACCCCCGTGCGCCCAGAGCCGTTTCGCATTGGTTCATCAGTTCGGCCATGATGTCGGCCACCGGCTCTTCCGCCTTCACCATGCCGACCGATTGCCCGGCCATCAGCGATCCGTTCTCCACATCGCCATCCACCACTGCGCGGCGCAGCGCACCTGCCCAGTAATGTTCGATCTGCAACTGCGCCTCCATCATGGCGAGGCCGTCTGTATCGACCAGCCCGGCCACTTCGCGCTGCTTGGCAGTGAATTCCTCGGTGCCCTTGTTCTTCAAAGCGCGCACGGGAATGACCGGCAGGCGCGGATCGACCTGAACGGATGCCACCGCATCGCGGGCATTGGCGCGGAAGAACGCTTTCTTGAAATTCTCGTGCGCGATGCTTTCGGTGGCGCAGGCAAAGCGCGTGCCCAGCTGCACGCCGACCGCGCCCATTTCCAGATAGCCTGCAATCGCCTCTCCCCGCCCGATGCCGCCTGCGACGAACACCAGATGATCCTCGGCCAGCACCGGCAGGAATTCCTGCGCCAGCACGCTGGTGGAGACAGGGCCGATATGGCCGCCCGCCTCCATCCCCTCGATCACCAGGGCATCGCCGCCAGAGCGCAGCAGCTTCTTCGCCAGTGCCAGAGTGGGGGCAAAAACGATGACCTTGGCCCCGCCCTCCTTGATTTTCTCGACCGATCCCTTGGGCGGGATGCCGCCTGCCAGCACCACATGGCTGACACCGTGTTTGGCGCACACGCCGATCAGATCCATCAACTGCGGGTGCATGGTGATGAGGTTGACGCCAAACGGCTTGTCCGTTCGTGCGCGCGTCTCGGTAATCTCTGTATCGAGCAATTCGGGCGTCATCGCCCCGCAGGCAATCACGCCAAAGCCGCCCGCATTGGAAATGGCCGAAACCAGACCCCGTTCGGAAACCCACGACATCGCGCCGCACAGAACGGCATGCTCGCAGCCAAGAAAATCGATGCCGCGCTGCATCAGCGCGTGGGTTTTGGAATAGGTTGTCATGCAGGACCGGTTAGGGTGTGAGGGCGCGGGGGGCAAGCATCAGTCCTTCTCCGGCGCAAACCGAGGGATTTGATAATCGGGGCGCAGCCAGCGGATGTGGCCCTCCGCTTCCTCTGCGGCGCGTTTGTGGTTCAAAGCCACCAGCCGCGCGACGATTTCGCTGGGCCCGAGCGTTCCGGCGGCGTGATCCGCCCCCCAGCCATAGGCATCGGCCACTGCTGAATCGAGCTGTTCGTGGAGCCGATTTACGATCCCCGCCCGCGCGGCGGTGGCGCGGCGCTGGTCCTTGTCCGACAGCGGCTCGCCTCCCGACGCACTGGCCCGCAGCTTCTCGCGCAGATTGTAGAGCTCGGTCATGGTGAGCTTGTCGGTTTCGGCAATCGCGAGCTTGCGGGTTTCGTCGAGTTCTTCGGCAAGCTCGGCGATGGTGGCGCGTTGAGCATCGGTGGCGTCGGGGAAGGGGAAGGGGTCGAAGACTTTGGATTTCGAATAGCTAGGCCTATCTTCCAAGGTTCCGCCAGTCCTCAACGCCCACTCCACGTGAGTACGTGATTGAACTACCCCGAGGCAAAACGCATTCTCGTGTGCAAGGACAACAATCCGGTTATCGGGAATTATTGATCCATCGATAAATTGGAAAACTCGATGCTTCGATATTTCCGCCGAACCAATAAATCTAGTAATGCCTTTCATTGCGGGCCGTAGCTCCACACGCGGCTCTCCGAAAATCCACCAGTTCCTTTTGTAGCTGTCGCGTCGATTCTTGTCCCGGTCCGGCTTCACCTCTCGGAGCAAATACTCATAAACCTCGGGAAACCGCTGGCGCACCTCGCGTTCCTCCAATCCGAGCAAATCGATCACCATGACATCGCGCGGATGCTGTAAAAGGTCACGCCCATTGCGGTAGGGCCGTATGTGCTGATCCAGCCCGTCCCGCGTGCCTAATCCCAAATCCTTGGCCTGCTTATCGGTCACGATGAAGCCGGAGCCGATAAGCTGGACGCCGCGATAACCAAGGCCATGATTGGCAAGCAGCGGTGTGGCCTCGCTAGCACTCGCCCCCACCGTCAAATTCGCATTGATGCGCCCCGCCACGCGCGCCAGTGCAATGGCCGGATTGTCCGTATCCAGCGCCGCTTCGCCGGTCACTTCGCGCAAGGTGCCTGCCTGCGCCCCGCGCCCCGCCACGGTCATGGCGATGCGCACGGCGGCGGCGTCCCTGGTCGCCTTCGTCCAGGGATGATCGGGGATCGCCATGATGAGCGAGAGGGCGTTCTCCCCATCCTCTTTAGAGGAGGGGGTCGGGGGGCGGTGCTGGCCAGGTGCTTCGCCCGCTTTCTCCCCTACCGCTGCTTTCTCCACCACCCCCGGCTCCTCCTCTGAAGAGGAGGGGAGGAGATAGTTCGCAATCACCCGGCGGGAAAATTCCTGCGTGATGGAATTGGTGGTGACGAAGCCGAAGCGGATCAGCGGACTGTCTTTCGCCACCAGAGTATGCGCCGCGCGGTCCCACCATTGCATCACGAAATCGGATGATTTGGGCACGCGCGGATTGGCCGCCCACATCGCTTCTGCATAATCCCCGCCCAGTTTTTCGCGCAAATCCTTCCCACCGATAAAGGGCGGATTGCCGATGATAAATTCCACCTCCGGCCAGTCGGCCAGCACCGGGTTTTTATAATCTGGCTGCCCCGTCTCGGTCAGCCGAAGGATCGCATCATAACGCCCGCGCCGCCCCATATTCAGGTTTGCGCTGCGCTGCAAAACAGGTTCCGGCACAGCGTCGGGATCATCCTGTAGCCGGTTGCGCAGCCAGCCGATCCACAGCACCAGCTCGGCAATCTTGGCCGCGCGCGGGTTCAGTTCCAGCCCGTAAAACTGCTGCGGACCGACGCGCGGTTTTGCCTCCCCGCCCAGTTTCTGGACCATGTCGATCACCCGGCTTTCCAGTTTCTGGAGCAGTTCCATCGCCACATACAGGAAATTGCCGGTGCCGCAGGCCGGGTCCAGTACGCGGACGCTGGCCAGCCGATCATGGAAGGCCAGCGCGGCTGTCAGCAACGTGGCCTCGTCCTCGGCATGGGTTTGCTGCAACGCTTCCCATTCCGGCTCCAGCACATCCATGATGGTCGCGCGCACCAGCCGGTCCACATAGGGGCGCGGGGTGTAATGTGCGCCCAGCTTGGCACGCTCGTCCTTGTCCAGCGCCTGTTCCAGCAGGGTGCCGAAAATGGCCGGTTCGACCCTACGCCAGTTCTGCCGCGCGGCCTCGTACAGATTGTGGACCAAAAACCCGCCGAGCGGATAGGTCTTGCTGTCTTCGAACAGGCCGCCGTTGAAATACCGGACGTCGGTTTTCAGCGCCATAGAGAAGCGATTGGCCGGGTCCGCATTGTTCATCTTCTCGAACAAATCACGCAGGCCGTTGGCGAAATAGCCATCATTGCCTTCGGCTTCTTTCAGGAATTCCTCGAAACCGCGGCGGGGTAGCAGCCCGATATCCTCGGCAAACATGCAGAACAGCACGCGCATCAGGAACAGGCTGGATTCCTCGATCTCGATATTGCGCTGCCGGAAATCCGATGTGCGGACGCGGATGCCTTCTTCCAGATATTTGCTGACCTCGGCCAGATTGGACGCGACCGCGCGGGTAACGCGGGCGGACTGAAACCGGGGATCGACACTTTTCGGGTCGGTCCAGATGGCGCGCAGCAGGTCCAGCGCGTTCTTTCCGGTCTGTGCGACTTCGTCTTCGCTGGCGAGATCGGGCAGCTCGATCCGGTAGTTCTGCCGGTCAGGGAAGAAATCGTAATCGCGGCCATTACCCGCCGGATCGACATAAATTTCAAACGCGCGGCCCACGTCGCACACAATCAGAAACGGCGATACCGGTTCGTTCGATGGCAGGTTGCGAGCGTAATTACGCGCCTGCAGCCACGCATCGCGCATCATCAGATCATAGCGCGCGCCAGAGGGGGCCTGCGGCCTGTCGCCAAGATCGAGTGGGGCCTGATCGGGCTTCAGGTAGCTTTGCTTGGCCTCCATAATGAAGTGGCTGCGTTTGTAGAGATCAATCGCGCCAGTGCCTTTGATCGACCGGAAAGAACCACCGGGGACGCTGGCCTCGTATTCGTAGGCGCCTAGCTTGCCTTTCTCCGCAACGCCGGGGCGATCGAACTCCAGAACCTCACAAAGATCGGTAACGAAGGATTGGAAATTGGAGGTTTCCGCGCCGCCTGCTGTGCCGGTCCATTTTTTGATCAGATCATCGGCAGTCACGCGGCGCTTCCCCTATTGCGTGGCTGTTCTAACCGACACCGGAATCGCCGCCAAGCAAATGATTTTCCTACACGCTCCGCACTCGTTAGCGTTGCTCTGAACCAATCCGAATCGTGTGGAATTGCCCAATGGCGTGTGTGCGCGGACCGTAGCGGTTATCGCGCGAATTGGCGGCAATGTGTCAAGCTGGCGATTTTTCGCAAAGATCTGATTTTAAGGGAAAATACTAGGCTTCGTTGCTTGACAGGGTGTCAAAAGTGTCAAGCAAATCCAACATCAGTCTTCGGGTGCATCCAGTCCGTAGGCGGTGTGGAGCAGGCGGACGGCGAGTTCCGTTTCATCTTCGTCGATCATCACGCTGACCTTGATTTCCGACGTGCTGATGGCCTGAATGTTGATGCCCCGGTCGCTCATGCTGCGGAACATGGTGCTGGCAACGCCCGCATGGCTCTTCATCCCCACGCCCACCACGCTGATTTTCGCAATGTGGCTGTCGGTGATGATGCGGCCAAAGCCGATGGCCTCGCGCCGGTCGTCCAGCAGGGCCTGCGCCCGGGGCAGGTCGGTCTGGGGGATGGTGAAGGTGACGTCGGTCTCCCCCTTGTCGCGGCCCACGTTCTGGATGATCATGTCGACATTGATCGACGCGGCGGCCAGCGGTTCGAATATCTCGGCCACGGCGCCGGGCTTGTCCGGCACGCGGGTCAGGATAATCTTGGCCTCGTTCTTGTCATGCGCGATGCCGGTGACGTGCTGGCGTTCCATGTCGTTCCTTTCGAGGATCGCATCCATTTCGGTGTCTGATACGATCAGCGTGCCGGGCAGATCGTCTGCGGGCGGTGATGTTTCGTCGGTAAAACTGGAGAGGACCTGGACGCGGACCTGCTCCTTCATCGCAAGGCCCACGCTGCGGGTCTGCAAAACCTTCGCGCCGACGGATGCGAGCTCCAGCATCTCCTCATACGTCACCGCCTTCAGCTTGCGGGCGCGGGACACGATGCGGGGATCGGTGGTATAAACGCCGTCGACATCGGTGTAGATATCGCACCGGTCGGCCTGAACTGCGGCGGCGATGGCCACCGCGCTGGTATCGGACCCGCCGCGGCCCATCGTGGTGATACGGCCTGCCTCCGATACGCCCTGAAACCCGGGGACGACGGCGATGGAGCCTTCCGCCAGCGAGGCAAGGAGCGCTTCGGGGGCAATCTGTTCCACCCGCGCCTTGGCATGGGATTCTACGGTTCGCAGAGGCAATTGCCAGCCCAGCCAGCTGCGCGCCTGACATCCCATCGATTGCAGGGTCATTGCAAGCAGGCCGGAAGTAACCTGCTCTCCGCTGGCGACGACCACGTCGTATTCGGCGGGATCATACAGTGCATGAGCCTCCCGCGCGAAGTTCACCAGCCGGTCTGTCTCTCCGGCCATCGCCGAGACGACCACGACCACTTCATCGCGCGTTCCATCGGGTTTGGGCGCGGCCTGACGGCACACGATCTGCGCCACACGGCGAATGCGCTCTGTCCCGGCCATCGACGTGCCGCCAAATTTCATCACGATGCGCGCCATGTGCTGAGCAAATCTCCTGCTGGTCGGCTTTCACGGGCGCTGTTACGAAGGGGGGATGACTGATGCAACAATTGAAGCCCCAAGCAAATCTACAGGCAGCCAAACGATCCGCCCAGGCGAAGCCGCGCATTTCGGCGCGCTGGCGGCGGATTGGTGGGATGCGAGAGGTTCGTCGGCCATGCTGCACAAGCTCAACCCCGTGCGGCTGGGCTTTGTCAGATCGGCAATCGATAGGCATTGGGGCGCCGATGTTCGGGATCCCAAGCCGCTGGAGGGCAAGACCGTGCTGGATGTCGGATGCGGCGCTGGCCTGCTGTGCGAGCCTCTGGCGCGGATGGGCGCAGCGGTTACCGGCCTTGACGCAGCAGCTGAAAACGTTGCGGCAGCACGCGCCCACGCCGAGGGTTCGGGCCTTGCCATCGATTACCGCGCCGGAGAGCTGGGTGAGGCAAAACTGGGGCAATTCGATCTGGTCACCTCGCTGGAAGTGCTTGAACACGTGGCGGACAAGCCTGCCTTTCTGCGCGAACTGGCATGCAGGCTGGCGCCCGATGGGCTGATGATTCTCTCCACCCCCAACCGCACGGCGGCCAGTCGCCTGCTGCTGGTCGGCGCGGCCGAAACGACAGGGGCCATCCCGCGCGGGACGCATCACTGGGGCGATTTCATCACGCCGGACGAGCTGGAAGCGACTCTCACCCCGCTGGGCCTGAAGGTTTCCGATTTGCAGGGCATTGCCTGGCGCCCGGGCAAGGGGCTGCACGTATCGGGCGACCTATCGCTGAATTACATACTCAGCGTTCAGCGCGCCTAGCCGCCAGCCATACAGGCGGGATTCGACTTCGGATCAGGCGCGGCCATCCTGCCCGGATCATCGGTAAAGACGCCGTCGATCCCTGCGCCGGAAATGGTCCTGTACAACGATGCATCGCACCCTGTCTGGGCAGGGCCGCCTTGTCCGCGCAACTGCCTTGGCAGGAAGGCGTTTTCCTTGCGAACCGTCCAGGCATGCACCAGTAGGCCCGCATCTTTCGCGTGTCGGATCAGCGGCTGGGCGCTGCCTGCAGGGCCAAACAGAAGATCCAAAGGTGCTCCGATCCCGTCCGCATAGCCCGCAATGGCTGCCAGCCCGCTGATGGACAGCATATCAGCATATAACACGCCCGGTTCATCCACCGGGCCACTCTCGCCCTTCACCAGCTGGATCAGCGGAACGTCGATCATCCGGTCCAGCCGCTGCAGGGCTCCGACTTCAAAACTTTGCACGAACACCATCGCATCGGCATCGTCCATATTTGCCTTGCGCAGTGCAGCCACCAGCAGATCGACCATATCGATACCTGTATCCTGCAACAGGAAGGTCGGATGCTTGATTTCCGGATAGAGCCCGATGCGCCGACCTGTTTCAGCCTCTTTGGCGCGCACCAGCCTTACGATATCCTCGAAGGTTGGAACCTGATACAGGCCGTCGAAACGTGCATTGGCAGGGCGGATCGCGGGCAAACGTTCTTTGGCACGCAGGGTGTGCAGTTCGGCTAGCGTGAAATCCTCCACGAACCAGCCGGACACCAGTTCGCCGTCCACCGTCTTGCTACGGCGGCGGTCACGAAACTCGTCGCGGTTGGCGACATCGGTGGTGCCTGAAATGTCGTTCTCATGCCGCGCAACCAGAACCAGATCCTTTGTCGCGACCAGATCGGGCTCGATATAATCCGCTCCTTGATCGATCGCCATTTCATACGCCGCCAAAGTATGTTCGGGCCGGTCCCCGCTCGCACCGCGATGGGCGATGATGAGCGGCTCTTGCGCAAGAACGGGCAGAGGCGCGAGGGCGAGAGCCGCAAAGCCAAGCAGTTTCAGCAAAACGCATTCTCCCATTCACTATCTGCAAAGCCAACCAGCACCCGCGCGCCATCGGAATGCTCAGCCACCGGGCGCTTGATCATGCTCGGGTGCTCCAGCATTAGCCCTATCGCTTTTTCGCGGGTCATGTCGGCCTTGTCCGCATTATCCAACTTGCGGAACGTCGTACCGCGGCGGTTCAGAAGGGCTTCCCAACTCACGCTATCGGCCCAGCGTTCCAGATTGGAGGCATCCACACCTTCCTTCTTGTAATCGTGGAAAGTGTATTCGACGCTGTTTTTATCACACCATTTGCGAGCTTTTTTTACAGTGTCGCAATTGGGAATGCCGTAAAGTTGGATGGTCATAAGACTGCGGGCTTCCTGTTTGAAATCCGGAATGGACGCGCCGTTGAAAGGCGAGCCGTGCGAGGCTGAAAAAGTGCTTTAGACCAGTGTGATGAAAGTAGGACAGAGCCAAAACGAAGTGGCCTTACGGAAAATGATGTGTCTCCGGGTTCTCGCAGGTCATTACGGTGTAATTCTCGTAATACTCGCGTCGCCCGCGGGCCTGGATCTGCGCGTGGGACACCTCTGCACGCCACGCCTTGGCCGACGCCCTGTTTTCCCATTCGGAAACCGCCACCACCTCACCGTCATCCGCGACGTAGGACTTGAAGGACAGATACCCCGGCTGCGCCGCCGCCATCGCTTCCATGCGGGCTGCATCGGCGAGATATGCATTGGTGTCGACATCGGCCCGTTTGCGATTGCGGAAGACGACCAGATACATCGCTCAGCCCCTTGAAAGATGCGCGTCCGCAATCGCTACTGCCAACGCATCGGCCGCGTCGGCTCCAGCGATTTCTACCCCCGGCAGCAGGATTTTGAGCATCGCCTGTACCTGCGTCTTTTCTGCCGCGCCCGTTCCGACAACCGCCTTTTTGACCAACCGGGCGGCATGTTCGTTGACGCTCAGATCCGCCATTCCGCAAGCGGCCAACACCGCGCCGCGGGCCTGCGCCAGTTTCAGCGTCGACTGGGCGTTCTTGTTGGCGAATACTTCTTCCGCCGCCGCGCGGTCTGGCGCATGATCGGCAATGGCCTGCGCAACGCCGCGCTGGAGCAACGCCAGCCGCTTTGCCATCGGAGCCTTTGCCGGTGTGGCAATCTGGCCATTGGCAATGTGGATCAGGCGCGAACCCTCGACCCGGATAATGCCCCAGCCAGTACAGGTGAGAGAGGGGTCAAGACCAAGTATCAGGGTCATCTAAGACCCCTCAGTCCTCCAGCTTCTCCATCACCTCGTCAGAAATATCGTAATTGCCCCAAACGGTCTGCACGTCATCGTCATCGTCCAGAACATCGATCAGTTTAAGCAGGGTGCTTGCGCCTTTCTCGTCCATGTCGACAGTGATGTTCGGCTTCCATGCCAGCTTCACTTCCTTGGCTTCGCCCAGCGTCTTTTCCAGATCGGTCGCGACCTGATGCAAATCATCGAACGCGGTCCAGATTTCGTGGCCGTCTTCGGTTGAGGCAATATCCTCTGCGCCCGCTTCCATCGCGGCTTCCAGAACCTTGTCCTCGGTGCCTGCATCGGCGGCGTATTCGATATAGCCGAGCCGTTCGAATCCGTGGGCCACGCTGCCTTCCGTACCCAGATTGCCGCCATGCTTGCTGAACGCGGTGCGGACGCTGGTGGCGGTGCGGTTCCGATTGTCGGTCAACGCCTCGACGATGATGGCGCTGCCGCCGGGGCCATAGCCTTCGTAGCGAACCTCTTCGTAATTCTCGTCGTCGCCAGCAGTGGCCTTGTCGATTGCGCGCTGGATATTGTCCTTGGGCATGGATTGCCCCTTGGCGGTGTTAACCGCCAGACGCAGACGCGGGTTCATGTCGGGGTCGGGCGTGCCCATTTTCGCGGCCACGGTGATCTCGCGGCTCAGCTTGGAAAACAGGTTGGACCGTTTCTTGTCCTGCGCACCTTTGCGGTGCATGATGTTTTTAAACTTGGAATGGCCTGCCATCGGATATGTGCACCAATTCGTAAGAGGAAAAGTCTAGGCCGATGCCAATAGCCGCATGACCCCGCATCCCTCAACCCCGACTGCGCCCGATTTGCGCGAGCCCCCTATGGAGAACGCTGTGGCGGACAATCTGCCAGAGGCTGGCCGGTTGCCGCTGCGCGCCTTCCTGCGCCGCCCGGTCGCGCCAATACGTGCCACAGGGATCGGTATGGAGAGCCTGCGCGGTGTCCTGCGTCTGTACGGTGTAGATTTCGCTGCGATGAGCGTGCTGGGCATCATCGCTATGGCGGTTGTGGCGGCGGGATTTGAACTTCCGACCAATACGCTCAATGAAATGGAGCTGGCACCCGGCTTCATCGCATTCGTCGTTTTGGGCGCTCCATTCATGGAAGAGCTGGCGTTCCGCAGCTGGCTGTCGGGCAGGCCGGGGCATATTGTGGCCAGTGCACTTGGCGCAGCGGCAATTTTCCTCGCGCCTGCGGCAGTCTATGCCGATGGGGCAGCCGCGACTGCCGGGTTGGGCGCGCTTACCGCGTTGCTGCTGGCACTGGCCGGAGCAGCCCTGTGGCGCTGGCGCAGACGAGGGCCAATGCCTTGGTTCACAAGCGGTTTTCCGGTCATTTTCTGGCTGGTAGCACTGGTTTTCGGAGCGGTGCACCTGACCAATTATCAGGATGGCGCGCTGTATATCCTGCTGCCGCTCGTCATTCCGCAATTCGTGGCAGGTACCCTGTTCGGCTATGCCCGTGTGCAATACGGATTATGGGCAGCGATACTGCTGCACATGATGCATAATGGTACGGCCGTCGCTCTGGTGCTGCTGATGGCGCAGACGGGGCTCCCTGCCGGCTGAGCACTGCTCGAGCCGGCCCGAAGTCTGACCGGTCAGACCATACCCAGCGCGTTTTTGTAGGTGTCGAGCAGCATATCCTGCTCGCTGCGATCATCCGGCTTCATTTTGCGCAGACGCACGATCTGGCGCATGATCTTGGGGTCGTAACCAACGGCCTTCGCCTCGGCGTAAACGTCGCGAATATCGTCGGCGATGCCCTTTTTCTCTTCTTCGAGACGCTCGATCCGCTCAATCAAAAGACGCAGGCGATCGTCTGTGGAATTGGCATCGGTATCGGCCATGTTTTTAGCTCCGGCATATTGGGAAAGGAATCGGTTGGCCGCGCTGTAGCGAGCCTGTCGGAGCGGGTGAACCGGTTGCGGATCAATCCTGCCAGTTATCCTACCCGTTTTTTGCAACGCTATCCTTCATCCGCGCCAGTTGCTCATCCGTGGCAGGCGTCTGGCGGGTCGCCTTCCATTCGTCCTGTGGCATACCGTGAATCAGTTCGCGCGCCTGCGCCTTGTCGCCATCATATCCGGCATCCCTGATCCAGTCGGCCAGACAATTCCGGCAAAAACCAGACAGCCCCATAAGATCGATATTCTGCGCGTCGTGCCGGTGCTGCAAATGGCGGACCAGACGGCGGAAAGCTGCCGCTGCCACGGCATCGTCCAATTGATCCAGGGAATCGTTAGTATTCATATCCATATGCATTCGTCCTTGAGTTGAAATATGTCGCTGCCATAGCCGCACATTATGGACAAACGCGACATGCCCGAAAATTCCACCGCCAAACTCGACCCCCGTGGCAGGAAGGTCAAGATACTGGCCACTACCGGTCCGGCCAGCAACAGCCCGGACATGCTCCGCCGCCTGTTCCGTGCAGGGGTCGATGCCTTCCGGGTAAATATGAGCCACGGAGAACACGCTCAGCACGCCGAGACGATTGCAGCGATCCGCGCTCTGGAGAAGGAGTTTCACCGCCCCATCGCGGTCTTCTGCGATTTGCAGGGGCCGAAATTAAGGGTGGGCACGTTCAAGGACGGCAAGGCGGTGATCCGCCATTCGGGCCACTTTACGCTCGACCGCGACCCGCAGCCCGGCGACGAGACCCGTGTCTGCCTGCCCCATCCCGAACTCTTCGGCCTGATGGAGAAGGGGCAACGCCTGCTGATCAATGACGGTAAAATCCGCCTGCGGGTGATCCGGGCAAGCGATCAGGAAATCCTCTGCTCGGCCGAAGTCGGCGGAGTGATTTCGGACCGCAAGGGCGTAAATGTGCCCGATGTCGAAATTCCCATTCCCGCGCTGACTTCTAAAGACCGCAAGGACTTGGCCTTCGCCGTGGAGCAAGGGGCAGACTGGATCGGACTATCCTTCGTTCAGCGGCCCGACGATCTGGCCGAGGCGCGGCGATTGATGGGCGGATACGGCGATCAGAAACCGGCCTTGTGCGCCAAGATCGAAAAACCGATGGCAGTCCGCCGCTTGGACGAGATTATCGAACTGTCCGACGGCATTATGGTCGCGCGAGGTGACCTCGGGGTAGAACTAGACCCCGAAGACGTGCCGCCGCTGCAGAAGCAGATCGTGGGCAAGACGCGCACAGCGGGCAAGCCGGTGATCGTCGCCACCCAGATGCTGGAAAGCATGATCGAGAGCCCCAGCCCGACCCGCGCTGAAGTCTCCGATGTCGCCAACGCAGTCTATGACGGGGCCGACGCCGTTATGCTGAGCGCGGAAACAGCAGCAGGCGATTGGCCGGAGGAAGCCGTTACGATCATGCACCGTATTGCTGGCAAAGTGGAAAGCGATCCCGCTTATCTTGGCCGTGTCCGCTTCCTTGATACACCGCCCGATCCGACCACTGCCGACGCGCTGAGCCACGCCTGCATGACCATCGCCGACACCGTACCGATTGCAGCAGTCACCGTATTTACAGGCAGCGGCAGTACAGCGCGCCGCGTAGCGCGTGAGCGGCCAAGCGTGCCGATGCTGGTGCTCACCCCGCGTTTGAAAACAGCACGCCGCCTTGCCTTGCTATGGGGCGCGCACGCGGTGATGACCCGGGATATTGGCAGTTTTGAAGAGATGATTGCCAAGGGCAAACGCATGGCCCTTCGGCATGGATTTGCAAACTCGGGCGACAAGCTGATTGCTCTGGCCGGCGTCCCCTTCGGCACACCGGGCAGCACCAATCTGCTGCACATCGTGACACTGAGTGGTGACGAGCTGGAGAAACGTGAGACTTAGCCGAGGCCGCAACCGGCCGCCAAATCATGCCCGTTAACACTTAAAGCGCACCTGTAGGCGTAGAGATGGTCCGTCAGGAACATCCAATGAAATTCGTCAATCTCAAATCCCGCGGTGGCGACTATCTGGTCGTTGCGAGCAATATCGCATGGCTTCGCACAGGCGAGAACGGCCAGACCATTGTGGGCATGGTCGGTGGCAGTCCGCTGCTGGTCGTCGGCAGTATCGAAGAAGTGGCACAGATAGTGCTGGACGGATAATCCGCCTTATGCGGCAGCGGCGCTGGCCAACCGTGCTCGCGCTTCATCCTCTCCAATCAACGGTAGCAACTCGCCCATGTCCGGGCCGTGGTTCATACCGGTGAACGCTTGGCGCAGCGGCAGAAACAATGTCTTGCCCTTGCGCCCCGTTGCTTCCTTCAGCGTGGCGGTCAGTGCGCCCCACGGGTCGGCCCCAGCCGCAAATGCCAAGGCCAGAGCCTCATCCGCCAGAGCAAGATATGCGCGGTCTTCGTCTGTAAACTCAGGCTGCTCTACCGGGCCGGTGACCAGCTTCCACCAATCATCGACCTCTCCCACAGTGGTGAGGTTTGGCCGCACCGCGTGCCATCCCGCCTCTTCCATGCCAGCTGGCAAGCGCGCAGAAACATCGGCATAGTCCAACTGGTGGACAATCGCCGCATTCAGACGGTCCAGCTCGGTATCGTCGAATTTGGCCGGAGCACGGCCAAATGTCGAAAGATCGAACCCTTCCACCAGAGCCTGACGGTCAGAAATCGCTTCCACCGGCTGCGACGTTCCCAGCCGGGCCAGCAGCGCGATCAGCGCCTCTGGCTCAAGACCGCGTTCACGAAAAGCATCGCAGCCCAGCGAGCCAAGACGTTTGGAAAGCTTGCCTTCCTTGCCCATCAGCAAGGCCTCATGTGCAAACTGCGGAGGTGATGCGCCCAGCGCTTCGAACATCTGCACCTGCACGGCGGTGTTGGACACATGGTCCTCGCCGCGCAGCACATCGGTGACGCCCATCTCGATATCGTCGACTGCACTGGGAAGCATATAAAGCCAGCTACCATCAGCCCGGCGGATTACCGGATCGGACAGCTGCGCGGGGTCGAATTTCACCGAGCCGCGCACACCATCTTCCCACGCTATAGGGCCTTCGTGATCCAGCTTGAAGCGCCAGTGCGGGGCAATGCCTTCCGCTTCCTTGGCGGCGCGCTCTTCGTCACTCAGCGCCAATGCGCCGCGATCATAGGTGGGCGGCAATCCGCGCCCCAGCTGCACCTTGCGCTTCAGCTCCAGTTCCTGCGACGTTTCATAGGCGGGATAGGCCCGGCCCGCTGCCTTCAGCCGCTCGAACGCTGCATCATACAGCTCCAGCCGGTCCGACTGTCGTTCCTCCCCATCAGGATGCAACCCCAGCCAGGCCAGATCGGCGCGGATGGCATCGACAAATTCCTCTTTACTGCGCGCGGCATCGGTGTCGTCGATCCGCAGCATGAACTTCCCGCCGCTTTTGCGCGCAAGGAACCAGTTGTGCAGCGCGGTGCGGATATTGCCAACATGAAGGCGGCCCGTAGGGGACGGGGCGAAGCGCGTGATCGTGGTCATTTGCGCCGATTAGCGTAGGTTGCACGCTATTGCGAGAAGAGCGTGACCGACCGGCCATTACCCGACAGGCGGACACCGTTTGTTTCCGTCCGCTCTATCGTATCCGCAGCAGCCAAAGCTGCCAACGCAATATCCATGCCTGGTGGCAAGGCGATTGCGCAGGGCGGCGGCATCACCAGCGATGGGTCAGAATTCTCGTCCATCGAATAGCGTATTCGATCGGCGCGAAACCGGCTGCCGTCGATGGAATACTCGTACATGACATCAGCGCAAGCAGGGTCCCAACGAAGAATTTGCGAACCTGCCTGCAAGGTCAGGGCTGTTGGCAAATTGAGGGCTTCGCCATCGATACCGGCGACGCGCCACGCACCGGCAAGTGTTTCCGGCGCTTTGTCCGTGTCCTGCGCCTCATCGTCCTGCAGTATTTCATCAGCGTAAATGCGATCCTTCCCGTCATCGGGATTGGCCGAACAGGCCGTGAGAGCGAAAGCGGCGAATACGAAGAGCTGGGCGTGTTTCATGCACTGTCAACGCACAAGGCAGCGACAAGGCTCCAATGGATCGTTTTAGACCAACCTAAGACAGACCCGAATTTGAACCCGTAGCGCGCACGAGACGCGGCAACAGCATGCTCACAGCGACGTGAATGTGACAGAGCGGCAGCAACGAGTGATGCCTCATAATTCGCTCTAGGCCCCGTAGCGCCGGAGAAAGTAGCGCCAAAGAAAAGGCCCCGCCGGATTGCTCCGACGGGGCCTAGTCTTTCAGGAAACGATACGCTTACTCGGCGTCGTCATCCTTGGATTTGCCATCGGCATCGGCTTCGGGAGCCGCATTCTCAGCCGGAGCATCTTCCGTTTGCTCTTTCTTTACGATGGCTTCGGGCGCCTCGGCCTGATCATCGCGCAGATATTCGCCTGCATCGCTATCCGAGCCCTCGCTTGTGCTTTCCATCGGTGCGAAGGTTGCTCCGCTGCCAGCGGTATCGGACCGGTCTACAGCCAGTTCAGCTTCGTGCTGTTCTTCCGCGGAATCGGCAGCAATGATCGCTGCTTCTTTCGCGGCGCGGTCGGCTTCTTCGGCTGCAACCAGCGCATCCTGCTGCTTCTTCCACTGGGTCCGAAGCGCAGCATCGCGGCTGGAGGCGGTGACGCGGACGCGGTTCATCGCCGCACCGGTACCGGCGGGGATGAGACGGCCAACGATCACGTTTTCCTTCAGGCCGATCAGCGTATCCTTCTTACCTTCAACCGAAGCCTGGGTAAGAACGCGGGTCGTTTCCTGGAAGGACGCAGCCGAGATGAAGGAACGCGTCTGGAGCGATGCCTTGGTGATGCCCAGCAGGATCGGCACGCCGGTGGCGGGCTTCTTGCTGCGCGTCAGCTTGGCATTGGCTTCCTGCATTTCCTCCAGATCGACCTGCTCGCCCGGCAACAGGGTGGTGTCGCCGCCGAACGTGATTTCAACCTTCTGCAGCATCTGGCGAACGATCACCTCGATGTGCTTGTCGTTGATCTTCACGCCCTGCAGACGATAGACTTCCTGAATCTCGTCGACGAGATATTCAGCCAGAGCTTCCACACCCATGACTTCCAGAATGTCGTGCGGGTTCGGGCTGCCCGAAACCAGCGTATCGCCCTTCTTCACGAAATCGCCTTCCTGAACGTCGATGACTTTCGTCTTCGCGATCAGGTACTCTACCGGATCCCCTTCCTCGGGAACGATGGCGATCTTGCGCTTCGCCTTGTATTCCCGAACGAATTCGATCTTGCCCGAAATCTTGGCAATGACCGACACATCCTTGGGGATGCGGGCTTCGAACAGCTCGGCAACACGCGGCAGACCGCCGGTGATGTCGCGCGTCTTAGCAGCTTCACGCGATGCACGGGCAAGGATGTCGCCAGCCTCGACCTGCTGGCCATCATCGACCGACAGCGACGTACCCGGGGCCAGCATATAACGCTGTGCTTCGGTTTCGTCGGCATCGGCGCTCTGGCCTTCACCCAGCAGCGTAAGACGTGGGCGCAGGTCTTCTTTCTTCTTGCGGCCCGTCGCACGGTTTTCGGTCACAACACGCTGGGCAATGCCCGTTGCATCGTCGACCCGTTCTTCCATCGTCGTACCGTCGAGCAAATCCTGGAACTTCACGGTGCCCGATTGTTCGGTGATGATTGGCAGGGTGAACGGATCCCATTCTGCCAACCGGTCGCCTTCCTTGATCTTCGCACCATCCTTGTTCGTCAGCACCGTACCATAGGGCAGCTTGTGGATTTCACGCTCACGACCCTCGGCATCGATAACGGCAATTTCACCGTTACGGGCGAGCGACAGAATACGGCCCTTCTTGTCCACGATGGTCGGCATGTCGCGATAGACAAGCTTACCGTCGGAAATGGACTCGATATGGCTGGTTTCGTTCAGCTGCGCTGCGCCACCGATGTGGAACGTCCGCATCGTCAGCTGGGTGCCCGGCTCACCGATCGACTGGGCAGCGATAACGCCGACAGCTTCACCGATGTTGACCGGAGTACCACGGGCAAGGTCACGGCCATAGCATGTGCCGCATACGCCCTGATCGGCTTCGCAGACCAGCGGTGAACGGATCTTGGCAACCTGCACTTCGGCTTCCTCGATGGCTTTCACCATCGGTTCGTCCACCAGTGTACCCTTCTTCACGATCACTTCGTCGGTTGCCGCGTTGACGATATCCTCGGCCACGGTGCGGCCCAGAATACGTTCGCCCAGCGATGCGATAACCGAACCACCCTGAACGATAGCGCGCATTTCCAGCGCGTTCTCGGTCTTGCAGTTCTCGACCACGATGGTGCAATCCTGCGACACGTCGACCAGACGGCGCGTCAGGTAACCCGAGTTGGCCGTCTTCAAAGCCGTATCCGCGAGACCCTTGCGGGCACCGTGGGTGGAGTTGAAGTATTCAAGGACGGTCAGGCCTTCCTTGAAGTTACTGATGATCGGCGTTTCGATGATCTCGCCCGAAGGTTTCGCCATCAGACCGCGCATACCGGCCAGCTGCTTCATCTGGGCCGGGGAACCACGCGCACCGGAATGGCTCATCATGTAGATCGAGTTGATCTGCGCTTCCTTGCCATCCTTGTCGATCGGCTGGGACTTAATCTTGTCCATCATGGCGTCCGCCACCTGATCACCGGTACGGCTCCAGGCGTCGATCACCTTGTTGTATTTTTCCTGCTGCGTGATCAGGCCATCCTGATATTGCTGTTCGTAATCAGCAACTTCGTTCTTGGCTGTCTCGATCATACCGACTTTGCTGTCGGGGATGATCATATCGTCCTTGCCGAAGGAAATGCCGGCCTTGAACGCGTAGCTGAAGCCAAGACCCATGATGGCATCGGCGAACAGCACCGTGTCCTTCTGGCCGGTGTGGCGATAGACTTCGTCGATCACGTCGCCGACGTCTTTCTTGGTCAGCAGACGGTTGACGATGTCGAAGGGAACCTTGTGGTTCTTCGGCATACATTCGCCGATCAGCATACGGCCGGGCGTCGTGATGAATCGCTTCATCTCGATCTTGCCCTTTTCATTGGCCTGCGGGACGCGGGTGATGATCTTGGTGTGCAGGGTGACGGCCTTGGTCTCCAATGCCTGATGCACTTCGGCCATGTCCGAGAAACGGGGAAGCTTTTCGATCTTCTCGCCGTTTTCGTCCTCGACGAATTCGGGCTTCTGCTCCTGGCGCTCCATGGACAGGTAATAGATGCCCAGCACCATATCCTGCGACGGAACGATGATCGGCTTGCCGTTGGCGGGGCTGAGGATGTTGTTCGTGCTCATCATCAGCACGCGCGCTTCCAACTGCGCCTCGAGGCTCAGTGGAACGTGAACAGCCATTTGGTCACCATCGAAGTCGGCGTTGAAGGCCGAGCAGACGAGCGGGTGGAGCTGGATGGCCTTACCCTCGATCAGCACGGGCTCGAACGCCTGAATGCCAAGACGGTGAAGCGTTGGCGCGCGGTTGAGCATCACGGGATGTTCGCGGATGACTTCATCCAGAATGTCCCAGACTTCTTTGCGCTCCTTCTCGACCCATTTCTTGGCCTGCTTCAAGGTCATGGACAGACCCTTGGCATCCAGACGCGCGTAGATGAACGGCTTGAACAGTTCGAGCGCCATCTTCTTGGGCAGGCCGCACTGGTGCAGTTTCAATTCCGGACCGGTCACGATGACCGAACGACCGGAATAGTCGACGCGCTTACCCAGAAGGTTCTGGCGGAAGCGGCCCTGCTTGCCCTTGAGCATGTCGGACAGCGATTTCAGCGGACGCTTGTTGGCGCCAGTAATCACGCGGCCACGGCGGCCATTGTCGAACAATGCGTCGACAGCTTCCTGCAACATGCGCTTCTCGTTGCGCACGATGATGTCGGGCGCTCGCAGTTCGATCAGGCGCTTCAGACGGTTGTTACGGTTGATGACGCGGCGATAGAGATCGTTGAGATCGGACGTCGCGAAACGGCCACCATCCAGCGGCACCAGCGGGCGCAGCTCTGGCGGGATCACGGGCACGACTTCCAGGATCATCCATTCCGGGCGGTTGCCTGAATCGATGAAACTTTCGACGACCTTGAGACGCTTGATGATCTTGGCAGGCTTCAGCTTCGACTTGGTCGTCGCCAGCTCTTCCATCAGATCGTCGCGCTCCTGCTCGAGGTCGAGCTCCATGAGCATGATCTTGACCGCTTCCGCGCCGATACCGGCAGAGAACGCGTCTTCGCCATATTCATCCTGCGCTTCGAGCAGTTCGTCTTCCGTCATCAGCTGGAATTTCTCCAGCGGCGTCAGGCCCGGCTCCACCACGATGTAGCTCTCGAAATAGAGCACGCGTTCCAGCTGTTTCAGCTGCATGTCGAGCAGCAGGCCGATGCGCGAGGGCAGCGACTTCAGGAACCAGATATGCGCGACCGGCGCAGCCAGTTCGATGTGGCCCATCCGCTCGCGGCGGACCTTGGTCACGGTCACTTCGACGCCGCATTTTTCGCAGACGACGCCCTTGTATTTCATGCGTTTGTACTTGCCGCAGAGGCACTCGTAATCCTTCACGGGCCCGAAAATACGCGCGCAGAACAGTCCGTCACGCTCCGGCTTGAAGGTCCGGTAGTTGATGGTTTCCGGCTTCTTGATCTCGCCGAAGGACCAGCTGCGGATACGCTCTGGCGACGCGATCCCGATCTGGATCTGGTCGAAGGTTTCCGGCTTGGCAAGCTGGTTGGTGAATTTGGTCAGTTCGTTCATTTTGTCGTTCCCTTGAGGGGGAGAAATTGGGTCAGCGAATGGGCCAGGCCGGGTGAAGAACTCAGTCCTTGCCCCCGGCCCGCCGTCATTGAGCCGCGATCTTCATGCCGTCGTCGTCCTCGGTGCCATCGGACAGCGAGGAGAGTTCGACATTGAGGCCGAGGCTGCGCATTTCCTTCACCAGCACGTTGAAGCTTTCCGGAATGCCGGCTTCGAAGGTGTCGTCACCCTTGACGATCGCTTCGTAAACCTTGGTCCGGCCGATCACGTCATCGGACTTCACGGTGAGCATTTCCTGCAGCGTGTACGCCGCGCCGTAGGCCTGGAGCGCCCAGACCTCCATCTCACCAAAGCGCTGTCCGCCGAACTGCGCCTTACCGCCCAGCGGCTGCTGGGTGACGAGGCTGTAGGGTCCGATCGAACGGGCGTGAATCTTGTCGTCCACAAGGTGGTGCAGTTTCAGCATGTAGATGTAACCAACGGTCACCTGACGGTCGAAAGCATCGCCGGTACGGCCATCGAACAGCGTGACTTGGCCCGAACCCGGCAGGTCTGCCAGCTTCAGATACTCGGTCACATCGTTTTCACGCGCGCCATCGAACACCGGCGTACCCATCGGGACACCGTCCTTCAGATAGCCAGCCAGCTCCACCACTTCCTCAGTGCTGCGCTTCTCGATTTCGGCGTGATAGTCTTCGCCATACGCTTCCTTCAGCCGCTCGACCACGGCGTCCGGCGGGCTCGCCTTGGCGTAGTCTTTCTTGGCGTCGGGATTGGCCAGTTTCCACTCTTCGAGAGCACCTGTAATCTGCTGCCCCAGTCCACGGGCAGCCATGCCGAGATGCGTTTCGAAAATCTGTCCGACATTCATGCGCGAAGGCACGCCCAGCGGGTTCAACACGATGTCGACCGGCGTACCATCCTCGAGGAACGGCATGTCTTCCTGTGGCAGAATGCGCGAAATCACACCCTTGTTGCCGTGACGGCCGGCCATCTTGTCGCCCGGCTGCAGCTTGCGCTTCACCGCGACGAAGACCTTGACCATCTTCAAAACACCCGGAGCCAGCTCGTCGCCACGCTCCAGCTTTTCCTTACGGTCCGCGAACTTGTCGTCGATCAGTTTGACGGCATCGTCATACTGCGACTTCACCGCTTCGATCTGCGTCTGGCGTCCGTCTTCGGCCACTGCGAACTTGAACCATTCGTGACGCTCAACACTGTTCAGCAGGTCCTGATCGATGACCGCACCCTTCTTCAGGCCCTTCGGCGTGGCAGAAGCGGTCTGGCCCATCAGCATTTCGCCAAGGCGGTTGTAGGTCGCACGATTCAGAATGGCGCGCTCGTCCTCGCTATCCTTCTTGAGGCGTTCGATTTCCTCGTTCTGGATGGCACGGGTACGATCGTCGATTTCGATACCGTGGCGGTTGAAGACACGCACTTCGACCACCGTACCGGCAACGCCGGGGGGCAGACGGAGCGAGGTGTCGCGCACGTCGCTGGCCTTTTCACCGAAGATCGCACGCAGCAGCTTTTCTTCCGGCGTCATCGGGCTTTCACCCTTGGGCGTGATCTTGCCCGCCAGAATATCGCCCGGATGCACTTCTGCACCGATATAGACGATGCCCGCTTCGTCGAGGTTGCGCAGGGCATCCTCGCCGACATTGGGTATGTCGCGCGTGATATCCTCGGGCCCAAGCTTCGTATCGCGGGCCATGACCTCGAATTCCTCGATATGGATCGAGGTGAACACGTCGTCTTTCACGATGCGTTCGGAAATCAGGATACTGTCTTCGTAGTTATAGCCGTTCCAGGGCATGAAGGCGACGAGGCTGTTTTTGCCCAGTGCCAGTTCACCCAGATCGGTCGACGGCCCGTCGGCGATAATGTCGCCCACTTCGATCACGTCGTTCACCTTCACCAGCGGACGCTGGTTGATGCAGGTGTTCTGGTTCGACCGCTGGAATTTCTGCAGGGTGTAGATATCAACGCCGGACTGGCCGGGTTCCACGTCGCCCTGCGCACGGATCACGATACGGGTCGCATCGACCTGATCGACGATACCGCCGCGCGTTGCCGTAATCGCAGCGCCGCTGTCGCGGGCCACGGTTTCTTCCATGCCGGTGCCGACGAAAGGCGCTTCGGCCTTTACCAGCGGCACGGCCTGACGTTGCATGTTCGATCCCATCAGGGCGCGGTTGGCGTCATCGTTTTCCAGGAATGGAATAAGCGATGCAGCGACCGAGACCAGCTGCTTGGGCGAAACGTCCATCAGCGTGATGGTTTCACGCGGAGCCATCAGGTTGTCGCCGTTCTGGCGGGCCGAAATCAGCTCTTCGACAAACGCGCCATCGTCGGTCAGCGAAGCGGAGGCCTGAGCCACCGTGTGCTTCTGCTCTTCCATAGCGGACAGATAGACAACATCGGTCGTGACCTTGCCGTCCCTTACCTGACGATAAGGCGTTTCGATGAAGCCGTATTTATTGACGCGGCTGAACGAGGCGAGACTGTTGATCAGGCCGATATTCGGGCCTTCCGGCGTTTCAATCGGGCAGATGCGGCCATAGTGCGTCGGGTGAACGTCGCGGACTTCGAAGCCAGCACGCTCACGCGTCAGACCACCGGGCCCAAGCGCCGATACACGGCGTTTATGCGTCACTTCGGACAGCGGGTTGGTCTGATCCATGAACTGCGACAATTGCGAAGAACCAAAGAATTCACGCACGGCAGCCACGGCGGGCTTCGCATTGATCAGATCGTTGGGCATGACGGTCGAAACATCGACCGATGACATACGCTCCTTAACGGCGCGCTCCATGCGCAGCAGGCCAACGCGGTACTGGTTTTCCAGCAGCTCGCCCACCGAACGCACACGGCGGTTGCCGAGGTTGTCGATATCGTCGACGTCGCCCTTGCCGTCTTTCAGGTCGACCATTTCCTTGACCACGGCCAGGATGTCTTCCTTGCGCAGGGTGGTCACGGTGTCTTCCGCGTCCAGTTCCAGACGCATATTCAGCTTCACGCGGCCAACAGCCGACAGGTCGTAACGCTCGGCATCGAAGAACAGGCCTTCGAACAGAGCTTCGGCGGTTTCCTTGGTCGGCGGCTCGCCCGGACGCATCACCTTGTAGATGGCTTCCAGACCCTCATCGCGGTTCTCGGCCTTGTCGACCTGAAGCGTGTTGCGGATCCAGGGACCGGTGTTGATTTCATCGATATCGAGCAGATCGAGAGTGTCGATCCCGGCGCCGTCCAGCGCTTCGAGATGCTCGACCGAAATCTCGTCGCCCGCTTCCACGTAGATGCGGCCAGTGCTTTCATCGATCATGTCGCGCGCGGCGTAGCGGCCGATGACTTCTTCGGTCGGCAGCAGCAGCGTCGTCAGGCCATCCTTCGCGGCCTTATTGGCGGCGCGGGGGCTGATCTTCTGGTTGGCGGCGAAAATCTCTTCACCGGTTTTGGCATCGATCAGCGCAAAGCCCGGCTTGATATTGCGCCAGCTCTCGGCGTCGAACGGAATTTTCCAGCCGTCTTTCGCACGGTCCCACGTCATCGTGTCGTAGAAGTGATGCAGGATGCCTTCGCTATCCAGCCCCAGCGCGAACAGCAGGCTGGTAACGGGCAGCTTGCGCTTACGGTCGATTCGGACGTTCACGACATCCTTGGCATCGAATTCGAAGTCGAGCCACGAGCCGCGATACGGAATGACGCGGGCAGCAAACAGCAGCTTGCCCGAGGAATGCGTTTTGCCGCGGTCATGATCGAACAGCACACCGGGCGAACGGTGCATCTGCGAAACGATCACACGTTCGGTGCCATTGATGATGAAGGTGCCGTTGCCGGTCATGAGCGGCATGTCGCCCATGTAAACTTCCTGCTCCTTAATATCGAGCACGGAGCGGGTTTCGGTTTCCTGATCCACCTCGAATACGATCAGACGCAGCGTTACGCGCATCGGCGCAGCGTAGGTGATCCCGCGCTGGCGGCATTCGGTGGTATCGTATTTCGGCGGTTCGAGTTCGTAATCCACGAAATCAAGCTCGGCAGTGCCGGCGAAATCGCGGATCGGGAACACACTGCGCAGCGTCTTTTCGAGACCGGAGACATAATCCTCCGCCTTGTTGGAGCGCAGGAACTGCTCGTAGCTCTCGCGCTGCACCTCAATCAGGTTCGGCATCTGCACAACTTCGTGGATGTCGCCGAAAATCTTGCGGATACGCTTTTTCGCGGTACCCGTCTGTTTGCGGGTAGGACGCTTGGCCCCGGTCTTTGCTGGAGTGCTCGCCATGAGGGAGTTTCGCCTTCTCTCGTCCCGGACGGCAGGGATATCCCGCCGGCCTTGGTAAAAATATGTGTCGTCACGGGAAAACCATTATCGCCAGACGCAGCAAAAGGCCGCAGTGATTCGCGCGGCCTTTAACAGGCCCGGAAGGTGCAGCTTTCGTCTCAAACGTCGCGATTTTGGCGTACGCAGCTTCCTTCCCTGGACAATCCCCGCGTTTGGATCAGCCGTGCTCGAAGCCTGCGTGCAGCTTCAATTAGGGTTCGGAAGCCATTTTGTCAAAGGTTGAGGCAAAAGCTGCGACATGGGAGAAGGCGGAGCTGCCGGGAACCTTATCGACACCGATCAGGTTGTGTACCCTAAACCGGAATTATAAAGGACTATAGAGATGAAAAAGATTATTACGGCCGCCGCACTTCCCGCTTTGTTCGCCATTGCAGCCTGTGACGGTCCGCAAGAAGAGATCGCCGAAGAACAGGACGATATAGTGGAAGCGCAGGGCGAAGTCCTCGACGCTGAATCGGGAATGGTCGAAGCGCAGGCCGATCTGGTTGAAGAGCGCGCGGATGTCGCAGAAGAGCAGGGAATGCCCGCCGACGCCGCCGCGGCCGAACAGAGAGCGGAAGAGCTGGAACAGAAGGCCGACGCTATGGAAGACCGCGCAGACGGTATGTAAATTCCGTTACGCAGGTGCCCTCTTGACTCAGAGGAGCATGTCTTTAGAGGCCCGCCTTAACCGGCGGGCCTTTTTGCGTCAGCCGGTCATCCGTCCGAGACAGTTGGTGAAGGGTATCCGCCCTTCTTAATTTCCAGCCGAGATGGGAAACGAGATTTATCGCGCCGGCTTTGCCCAGCGTTTTGGTGCTTCCCATCGGGCACACCACCTCCTTCCCTTCGACAAACGGACTCGCCCGAGCGGAGCCCCGGCTTCGCTTGGACAAACGTAGCCGGTCGTACAGGAGCCATCCCGTCCGATCATTAGTGAAGGAGTATGGCATGGATCGTTCGCAGAAAACCGAAGCGGTCGCCCAGCTCAACGCAGTTTTCAAAGAGGTTGGCGTGGTCGTTGTGACCCGCAATCTGGGCCTGACGGTGGAGCAATCCACCGATCTGCGCTCGAAAATGCGTGAAGCCGGTGCGTCCTACAAGGTTGCGAAGAACCGCCTTGCCAGTCTCGCCCTGAAAGACACCCCGTATGCGGGCATGGAAGACATGCTCACGGGTCCGACCGCCCTCGGTTATTCCGAAGATCCGGTCGCGGCAGCGAAAGCTGCGGTGGATTTCGCCAAGACGAACGACAAGCTCGAAATCGTCGGCGGCAGCATGGGTGGACAGGTGCTCGACGAAACAGGGATCAGGGCGCTTGCCGCACTGCCCAGTCTCGACGAGCTGCGCGCAAAGCTGGTGGGACTCGTCAACGCACCCGCAACGAAAGTTGCTCAGGTCGTCAACGCCCCCGCAGCCAAGCTCGCCCGTGTATTCGGTGCCTACGGCGCCAAAGACGCGGCTTAAGGCACGCATTCGCAAACGCACGCATTCAATTGGGGTTTTCCGGCCAAGCGCCACGCCCCGCCAAAAATTTGGAGTGATACATTATGGCCGATATTGCCAAGCTGGTTGAAGAACTGAGCAAACTGACTGTCCTCGAAGCTGCCGAACTGGCAACCGCTCTCGAAGACGAATGGGGCGTTTCTGCCGCCGCAGCCGTGGCCGCAGCGCCCGCAGCCGGTGGCGGCGAAGCCGCAGCTGAAGAAAAGGACGAATTCGACGTGGTTCTCACCGGCGACGGTGGCAAGAAGATCCAGGTCATCAAGGAAGTCCGCGCCATCACCGGTCTGGGTCTGGGCGAAGCCAAGGCTCTCGTCGAAGGCGCTCCGAAGCCCGTCAAGGAAGGCGTCAACAAGGCGGAAGCCGAAGAAATCAAGGGCAAGATCGAAGCAGCCGGCGGTACCGTCGAGCTCAAGTAAATCAGCTCAGGCCTTCGGGCCGACAAGTTTTGTGGGTGTCTTGAAGCGCCCGCAGAAGGGAGGGGTGGCGTTCGCAAGGATGCCGCCCCTTTTCCGTTGCGCGGACGGTAGAAAGATAAGCTTTCGGTTTCTGCCGTGTTCCAAGGGTTGAATCGGAAGAAACCTCCAATTAGCCCCTCCAGCAGTTTCCAACTTTTCTGAACAGGACCGTGGCTTTGAACATCCGCATTTTCGCGTTCTTCATGATTGCGTTTTCCTCGATGCCAACTCCTGCAATTGCTCAGGAAGGCGGGGTTGATGCGTTTTTCAAATGTGAGGATTCCAGCTCTCATCCCTCGTTGGAAGGAACCCGGTGCGCGACAATCGAAGCACCTCTCGATCACGCCCGGCCCGGTTCTGGAACGGTCCAGCTTTTTGCAAGGAAGTTCCCCGCACAATCCGAGGTGAAGGGCCAGCTGTGGCTGGTCGCCGGAGGCCCGGGAGAATCCGGCGCTTCGTTTTACCCTCTCATCCAAACGGTACGGGAAACTGCTGCGGGGTTCGACATCATCGTTCCCGACCATCGCGGTACTGGTTTTTCGTCGCGCCTGTGCCCGGAAGAAGAAAACCCTTCGAGCGCTGGGGGAAGCGCGCTGGTGGGCGAAGAGTGGTCTACCTGTTTCGGTACTTTGAACGCAAAGGCCGAACGAACGAAGGCCTTTAGTATTTCGAACGCCGCGCATGATCTGAACCAGCTGATTACCCGCTTCGATACAGGCGTGCCGACGTATCTCTACAGCGTTTCCTATGGCACGCAGTTGGCTCTGCGGATGCTCACTCTCGAAATGCAGGCCGATCTCGACGGCCTTATCCTCGATTCCCTAGTTCCCCTGGAATCGAATACTACACTGGATCTGAGTCACCGGTCGAAAGTCACGGACAGTGTGGGACGCAAAGTGCTGCGCGATTGCGATGAGCGCCCGGATTGCCGCCGGTATTTCGATGCCGGGTCAGAGCACGCCCTGCGCCAGTTGCTGGAGCGGGAAGATATAGAGGAATTGGCCGGTCCTAACCTGAAATACCGGCTGTCGGCATTGCTCGACTTTTCAGAAACACGCTCTCTGATTCCGAACGTAATTGCGGGCCTGCAGAGCGGCGATCCGGCCTGGCTGGACCACGCGATGGACAGGTTGGCAAACATGGCGCCCAGTCTCGATCCTTATCCGCAGAGTGGCTCCTCCATACCCTTGGTAAGTCTGATCAGTCGGTCGGAGAACAATGCCCGTCCCGCCCTGACAGCGGAGATCATAAAGAGCGAGGCGGAAGAGCAACTCTTCACCAGTCCCTTGCCATCGCTGCTGCTATCGGGCGGGTTCCCGACTTACGAGACTGACCAAAGTTTCGGGGTGTCCGCGAAGAATATTCCGCCGACGATGGTTCTGCAAGGAACGCTTGATCCCAAAACGCCCTATCATGGCGCGCAAGAGCATGTCGCAGCTCTGGCAACGGCGGGCGACATTGAACTGGTTTCGGTTGAGGGAGCCCCGCACTTTGTGATGCTGACTGCACCGGAGGAATTTAAACGGGTGGTGCGTGCTTTCATCGACGAGAATGCGGAAAACTAGGTCCTTGCGTTAAAGCGCCAAATTCACCCGCACCCCGATCGTATCGATCCCCGGGTTCTGATCGCTGTCGAATATCTGCGCATTGCTGATGTGAACCCAGCTGGCTTCTACCGAGACGCGCTGCGACACCCGCGCGCCTATCGCAATCTCGGGTTCGAACAGCACGCGGCTGCCCAGATCAGTGCGGATGCGGGTGACGGGATCGACTCGCACGCTGGGCGCGTCGTGGATCACCAGCCCCACACCGGGGCGGATATAGACCGGCCCGAGATCGACTTTCCAGCTGAGGCCTGCGCCGGCGAAATTGGTGTCGCCGTCCAGATTGGCGGAAGCGAAGATGTAAGGCTGGGGCGAACCGATAATCGACAGGGCCTCTACAGGCTCGAACCTCACGCCCGCCTGCACCGATACCCCGCCCTCGCCCGTATCGAAGGTGAAGGGTGTGTCCACGGCATGGGCGTACACACCGCCGTAAACCTCCTCCGCCTGAGCCGGTACGGCAAACACCAGAGCGCCGAAAACCGAAGCATAAAATCGCATGGAACAAGCCTTCACAGGATAAATCTCGTACAACACGAAACTTTCTCCCGGCTTCTAGAGCCTCCCGGCACAACTGGAGCTTAATGCTGCAAACCTGCACTCGCGGCGGTTTTCGGCGGCGGTTTTCGATTGCCCACGATACACCTGCACGCCTAGTCCCGCCACCGGTCCATGATCCCTCCGCCAATCCCCGTGCCCCCGCTCAGCAGCGGCGATGGCTGGCGCGCGGAAATCGGCGCGACCTTCCGGCTGAGCTGGCCGCTGGCGCTGGCCAACCTGCTGCAGATGCTGACCTATGCGATCGACGTGATCTTCATCGCGCGATTGGGGGAGGCGCAGCTGGCGGCATCGGCGCTGGCCGTCGCCCTGTTCGGGCTGGTTCTGTGGGCGCTGTCGGGCCTGACAGGAGCAGTATCTGCGGTAATTTCGGCTGAGCTGGGGGAACGCGGGCCTGCGCTGCGCGCCGTGCGCCGCTCCACCCGCATGGGATTATGGCTGGCTGTGGGCAGCGGCATTTTCGGAATGGGAGTGTGCCTGATGCTTGGCCCGATCATGCGGGCCACCGGACAGGAACCTGCAATTATCTCTCTGGCGGTCAGTTACAACACGCTGATTATCTGGTCGATGGTGCCGATGCTGCTTGGCAATGTGCTGCGTAATTTTGTCTCGGCACTGGGCCGCCCGATTTTTGCCACCGCGATTACCGCTGGCGGCATCGGAGTGAACGCGCTGGCCAATTATGCCTTTATCTTTGGTGAGCTGGGTGCGCCGCAGCTTGGCCTGCGCGGCGCGGCGGTGGCAACCATCATCACCTCGCTGGCCACGCTGGCGGCTTATGTCGTGGCGATCCGGCTGGACAAGCGGATGCATCGTTACCGGATATTCGGTCGCTGGTGGTCACCCGACTGGGCGCGGCTGTGGCAGATCGTGCGTATCGGCACCCCCATCGCGCTGACCATCACCGCAGAGGCCGGCATTTTCGGCGCCGCTGCCTTCCTGATGGGCAATATCGGCGCGACCCAGTTGGCGGCGCATACGGTTGCATTGCAAATCGCCGCGCTGGCCTTTCAGGTGCCGTTTGGCATCGGACAGGCGACGACCATACGGGTGGGCTATTTCTACGGAGCGCGCGATCCCGTCGGCATGGGCCGGGCAGGCTGGGTCGGGATCGCTATGGGTACAGGCTTCATGGCTGTGACCGCGACGGCGATGATCCTGATCCCCAAGCCGCTGCTGGCAATTTATATCGATCCGTGGGACCCGGCCAATGCCGCGCTGGTCGGCTTTGCCCTCCCCTTCCTCGCGATAGCCGCTGCGTTCCAGCTGTTCGACGGGATACAGGCTGTGGCTGCCGGAGCTTTGCGCGGATTGCAGGACACGCGCATTCCGATGTGGATTGCGATTTTCGCCTATTGGGTGCCCGGCATCGGCACCGCGCTGGTGCTGGGTTTTGCAACACCGTTGGCAGGTAAAGGCGTATGGACCGGTCTGGCTGTGGGCTTGCTCGTCGCCGCAATACTGCTCGGCTGGCGGTGGTACCGGCGCGAACAGCTCATGCTGACCACCCGCCTGTAATACCGCTTCTGTACTTACTCCGCCTTCTGCCACACCTCGCGCTGCGGGAACGGAATGGTCAGACCGGCATCGTCGAAGCGCGCCTTGGCCGCCTCCGTCAGATCCCATGACAGACCCATATAGTCGGACGTGGCGCACCAGACGCGCAGCCCGATCCCGACAGAACTATCGTCGAGCGAATTGACATAGGCGGCCGGTGCCGGATCGGGCAGTACCCGCTCATCGGAAGCAGCCAGTTCGAGAAGCACCGTGCGCGCCTTCTCCATGCTGTCCTTGTACCCGATGCCAACGACCAGTTCGAACCGCCGCACCGGATGGCGGTGGTAATTGACGATCGGCTTGTTCCACAGTTCGGAATTCGGGATCATCACGTACAGACCGTCGAACTGCTTGAGCTCGGTAGTGAACAGGCCGATCGCCTGAACGACGGCAGTAATATCACCGACATTGATCGCTTCCCCCACCTTGAAGGGTTTCTGCACCAGAATCATCACGCCCGAAGCCACATTGCTGAGCGTGCCCTGCAGCGCCAGCCCGACCGCCAGCGCAAGGCCGCCCATCGCGGCCAGGATACTTGTCGTCTCCACTCCGAACTGTGCCAGCACCGTGACAAGAACCAGAGCCCAGAGAGCATATTTGACGATGTTCGAAAGGAACTGCGTAATCGTGGGATCGAAACGCGGGGACCGTGTCAGCGCCCGCTCCACCCAGCGCGAAAGCAGGCTGGCTATGATCAAGCCGATCACCAGCACCGCGAACGCACCGGCAATCTCTACCATGTTTACTCGCAGCCACATCCAGATCTGCTCCGGAATGGTCAGCGCCGCTATCGGTTGTTCAACAGTCATTTCAGTCGGGCTCCGGGTATGTGCGACAGTGTTTCGGCGCAGGCCCATAACAATGCGTTCTCGGGCTGGCCAGCATAGCGCACGGCTGAACGATCAGTGCGAAAATTTTTCGCTATGCGCCCGTTGACTCGTCGAACGCGCATCACCATTTGCGCTCTCGCTGGCACTCTCACCCTGACAGTGCCAGCGCGTTTTTCATTCACTCTAATTCAAGAGGTCACATTATGGCATTTCGTCCGCTGCACGACCGCGTACTGGTCCGTCGCATCGAAGCCGACGCCAAGACCGCCGGCGGCATTATCATTCCCGACAGCGCACAGGAAAAGCCCAGCGAAGGCGAGATCGTCTCCGTCGGAACCGGTGCCAAGGCCGAAGACGGCACAGTCACACCGCTCGACGTAAAGGCAGGCGACCGCGTCCTGTTCGGCAAATGGTCCGGCACAGAAGTCAAGCTCGATGGCGAAGACCTGCTGATCATGAAGGAAAGCGACATCATGGGGATCACTTCCTGATCCTCGTCGCCTGATCCCTGTGATCTGTATGTACTTCATCAACTAACACCTTCTTTCAGGAGAAACCAATATGGCAGCCAAGGACGTAAAGTTCGGCCGCGATGCCCGCGAAGGCATCCTCAAAGGCGTAGATACGCTCGCTAACGCCGTTAAAGTGACGCTGGGCCCCAAGGGCCGCAACGTCGTGATCGACAAGAGCTTCGGCGCACCGCGCATCACCAAGGACGGCGTTACCGTCGCCAAGGAAATCGAGCTCAAAGACAAGTATGAAAACATGGGCGCGCAGATGCTCAAGGAAGTTGCGTCCAAGACCAACGACCTCGCCGGTGACGGCACGACCACTGCAACCGTTCTGGGCCAGGCCATCGTTCGCGAAGGCATGAAGTCCGTTGCAGCGGGCATGAACCCGATGGACCTGAAGCGCGGTATCGATCTGGCCGTTCACAAGGTTGTTTCCGATCTGCAGAACCGCTCCAAGGACGTAGCCGGTACAGCCGAAATCGCCCAGGTTGGCGTGATCTCTGCCAATGGCGACAAGGAAGTCGGCGAGAAAATTGCCGAAGCCATGGAAAAGGTTGGCAAGGAAGGCGTAATCACCGTCGAAGAAGCCAAGGGCCTCGAGTTCGAACTCGATGTTGTCGAAGGCATGCAGTTCGACCGTGGGTACCTGTCACCTTACTTCATCACCAACCCCGACAAAATGACTGTCGAGCTGGACAATCCCTACATCCTGATCTTCGAAAAGAAGCTCAGCAATCTGCAGGCAATGCTTCCGATTCTCGAAGCGGCTGTCCAGTCGGGCCGTCCGCTGCTGATTATCGCAGAAGACATCGAAGGCGAAGCGCTCGCGACCCTCGTGGTCAACAAGCTGCGCGGCGGCCTGAAGGTTGCTGCGGTCAAGGCACCGGGCTTCGGCGATCGCCGCAAGGCCATGCTGCAGGACATCGCGATCCTGACCAAGGGCGAGATGATTTCCGAGGACCTCGGTATCAAGCTTGAAAACGTCACTCTGGGCATGCTCGGCGAAGCCAAGCGCGTCACCATCGACAAGGACAACACCACGATTGTCGACGGTGCCGGTTCGGAAGATGACATCAAGGCCCGCGTCGGTGAAATCCGCACGCAGATCGACAACACCACGTCCGATTACGACAAGGAAAAGCTGCAGGAACGTCTGGCCAAACTGGCTGGCGGCGTTGCAGTGATCAAGGTCGGCGGCGCTTCGGAAGTCGAAGTGAAAGAACGCAAGGACCGCGTCGACGATGCGCTGCACGCAACCCGCGCAGCCGTCGAAGAAGGCATCGTCCCCGGCGGCGGTACGGCTCTGCTGTACGCTTCCAAGGCTCTCGACGGTGTGAAGGGCGAAAATGACGACCAGACACGCGGTATCGACATCGTGCGTCAGGCCATTATCGCTCCAGTGCGCCAGATTGCGGCCAATGCCGGTCATGATGGCGCCGTGGTTTCAGGCAACCTTCTTCGTGAAGGTGACGAAACACAGGGCTTCAACGCGGCCACCGATGTTTACGAAAACCTCGTGAATGCTGGTGTGATTGATCCGACCAAGGTCGTCCGTGTGGCATTGCAGGATGCGGCATCCGTAGCTGGCCTGCTGATCACCACCGAAGCGGCGATTTCGGAAATTCCGGAAGACAAGCCAGCCGGCGGTGGCGGCATGCCCGATATGGGTGGAATGGGCGGCATGGGCGGAATGGGCGGCTTCTAAGCCACCAGTCCCGTCCAACCGGACGTACATCGAACGAGGCCCGGCGGGAGCGATCCTGCCGGGCCTTTTTTGTGCGCGCTTGAAAATATGACTTTGCATGCCACACTGCGGCGATCACATATTCTCAGGGGCCGTTTTTCATGAAATCCGCGTTTGCCACTCTTCCGTTTATCGCCCTGTTGGGTGCCTGCGCCACGGTCACTCCTACCGCGCCTGTCGCTCCGGTGGAAGCTGCCGCGCCGGTCAATGCCGAAACCGAAACGGAGCGGCTGAACGCATGGTTCGACGCGAAATTCGAGGAATCGCTGGCATTCAGCCCGATCCAGCAGACTTATCTCGGCCGCAAGACCGATTACGGCAAGATCGACGATGCGAGTCTGGCAGCGGAAGACCGGTATCTTGCCTGGATGCGTGCGGCTGCTGGGGAAATGCAGGCCAATTTCAACCGCCACAACCTGACACCCGAAGGCAGGATCTCGTGGGACATGTGGCTGTACAATCTGCAAAGCATGGAAGCCGGCGTCCCGTTTCGCGGCAACCGTTATGTTCTGCACCAGTTCAACGGAACACAATCGTTCTACCCGACCTTCCTGATCAGCCAGCACGAGGTTGCGACCGAGGCGGACATGGTGGCCTATATTTCCCGTCTGCGTGAAACCGCACGGGCGCTGGACCAGTCGCTGATGCAGGCGCAGGCCAATGCCGCTGGCGGTGTGCGCCCTCCCCGCTTCGCCTATGAAGGCGTAATCGACCAGTCGCGCAAGATTACCACAGGCATCCCGTTCTATGATGCCAAGCAGAGCGGCGAGGAAAGCGCCTTGTGGTCTGCCACGAATACCAAACTGGCTGCTCTGGTAGAAGACGGCATCATCGATCAGGCCCGGTCCGACGCATTGCGCGAGGAAGTACGCACTGCGCTGACAGATACGCTCGCCCCCGCCTATGAGCGGATCATCGACTGGTTCGAAATCGATATCATGAACACCAGCGTCCAAGCGCAGGGTGCCTCGACCTTGCCCAATGGAGCTGCGTTCTACAGCTATCGCCTGGGCCAGATGACCACCACCGATCTTACCGCAGACGAGATCCACAATATCGGCTTGAGCGAAGTTTCCCGCCTTCGCGGCGAGATGGAAGCGATCAAGAACAGCGTAGGCTTTGACGGCGACCTGCAGGCTTTCTTCTCTTTCCTGCGTGAAGATGACCGGTTCTACTTCTCACAGGACGACAAGGGCGCTCAAGACTATATCGATGCGGCACAAGGCCATCTGGCCTTCATCAACCAGCAACTGCCGGATTATTTTGGCACTCTGCCAAAGGCGGATCTGGTGGTTAAGCGGGTCGAACCTTTCCGCGAACAGCCCGGCGCAGCGCAGCATTACCGCGCCGGAACGCCTGACGGCAGCCGACCCGGCACCTATTACGCCCATCTGTCCGACATGCGAGCAATGCCGATCACAACACTGGAGGTGATCGCCTATCACGAAGGCAATCCGGGCCACCACATGCAGGTGTCGATCTCGCAAGAGCTGGAAAGTCTGCCCAAGTTCCGCAGTCAGGGCAATTTCATTTCCGCCTTCGGTGAAGGTTGGGCACTGTATTCAGAGCTGCTGGCGAAAGAGATGGGCGCGTATGATGATCCGTATTCCGATTTCGGCCGCCTGACGACAGAGATGTGGCGCGCGATCCGTCTGGTGGTGGATACAGGCCTGCATGCAAAAGGCTGGGATCAGGAAAAGGCGGTGGCCTATTTCCTCGCCAATTCACCCATTCCCGAAACCGCCGTGCGATCCGAAGTTATGCGCTATCTGGTGATGCCGGGACAGGCGACCAGCTACAAGATCGGCATGCTCAAAATTCAGGAGCTGCGCGCCAAAGCGGAAGCCGAACTGGGCGATGATTTCGACATTCGCGGCTTCCACGACACTGTGCTTGGCGGCGGCAGTGTGCCGTTGACCATTCTGGAGAAGCAGGTCGATAACTGGATCGCCACTCAACAGGGCGGCTGATCCCATCGCCTGATAGAATTCACTGAAAAGCGCCCCGGCAAGCCTCAGGCTTCGCCGGGGCGTATCTTTATTACCCGCCCTTACGGCTCGCCTCTGCAGCGGCCGTGACATCGTCAGGCCATGTAACCTGCGTTTGAGTTTGCGGGTTAAACAGATTGCCTTCGTACTGTGCCGCTTCGGCTGCGGCGATCTCTTCGGCAGTCAGAAACTCGCTCGGCTCAAGCGCGAAAACGTCCAGCCCGCGTGTGATCTCGGTGCCGTAGATGCGACCATTGTACCAGTAGGCGCTCCAGTAACCACCGGTGACCAGCTGGTCCTTGTCCACCGGCCCCCGGTCGAAAAAGGCAATCTCCACTGGGTTCGCGCTATCTGTGAAATCGATCACGCTGATGCCACCCTGATACCAAGCCTGCACAAAGATATCGCGGCCCGGCACGGGGATGATCGAGCCATTATGCGCGACACAGTTTTCCTTGTCGCCCTGCGGTGCAGGCAGCTTGTAAGTGCTGCGAAACTCCAGACCGTCGCCGTCCAGATCGTAGATCGCATTGGCGCCCCAGTTCAGTGGATCTCCCGCCTGACAGCGCGCCCGGCCACCACCGCCCCATTCATCAGTAAACAGCACTTTTGTGCCATCATTGTTGAAGGTGGCGGAATGCCAGTAGGCAAAACCCTTGTCCGTTACGTCGGTTACCCGCTTGGGCGCCATCGGATCGGTAATGTCGAGCACTATGCCGTTGCCCGAACATGCGCCAGCCGCGATATTCTTGGCCGGGAAGACCGTGATATCGTGGCAGTGGTTCGTGATATTGGTTTCCTGCGTGCCCTCGCCATGATCACCGCCGCGCCAAAGTGCCGCAATGTTACCGGTGCCCTGATCGGCGAATACACGCGGGCTATCGACCACGCGGGCCGCCGCCGGATTGGCGACCGGAATTTCGATCACATCAATACTGAATAGGGCAGTTTGGTCGCCCGCCGTATTGAAGCAGCCGGCCAGTTCCTCGTTATCGCGCACATAGGACGTTCCCGAATTGTACAGGACGATGCGGTCTGCATCCGCGCTGACGATGGAATGAGTGTGGCTGCCGCGGCAAGTCTGGACCAGACCGACCTGACGGGGGCGTGTCGCGTCGGAAATATCGAAAATGCGAATGCCGCGAAAACGCTCTTCACTGACCTTGCCGGTCACGCCCTGAAGCCCGCAATCGAGCCTCGCGCGGCTGTCTTGCACGCTCATCACCAACAGATCGCCGACAATCGACACATCGCCTTGCCCGCCTGGGCACACGACGGAGCTGATCAGACCGGGCACGCCATCCTCGCCCAGACGGTACATATTGAACCCGTGATAACTGCCCGCCACCAGCATATCGCCAGAGAATGCCATGTCGGTATTGGCGAAACTCAGAAGCGAACCGCGTTCACCAAATTGAGGCTTCTCTTCTTCGTCTTCAGCATCTGCGCTGTCGGTGGGTTCGGAAACTTCTTCGGTGTCCTCATCATCCTTATCGGGTTTTTTAGGCTGCAACTGCGCGGGGTTTGCGGGGTCGAAGAAGCCTGCCGGTTTAGGCATGGCAGTCACCAGACGCAGGCCGGAAATCGCTTCGCCTGCATCGCGGAAACCCGCTGCCAGATTGGCGCGTGGATCGGCGGACAGCGAAGCCAGAATGGCGTTCATTCGGTCGATTTCATCGGTCTGGTCCTTCACCACGTCGTTGGTGAATTCGAACATGACGGGATCATATGCGCTGCCGGGGGCCTCGGTCAGATCCTTGACCATTTTCAGCGCACCCTTGTGATGCTCGATCATCAAGGTCAGAAATTGCCGGTCAAACTCTGTACCGCTCGCCGCAGCCAGCGCGGCCATTTGTGCAGGTGTGGCCATTCCCTGCATGATGTGGCCACTGTGCATCGAATGGTCAGCTATCTCCGAACCCATCGCGGCCATGACAGGCAGTGCAACCTCTTCATCCCGGTTGGTCAGCCAATCTGACATGAAGGAAATCTCATCCATCTGCGAAGCGAAGATACGCTCGGCAATCTTGTTGACCGCATCATTGGAGGACCGGTCTGGAGCCAGTTCGGACATTACAACCGCCTGGCGGTGATGGACGATCATGCCTTGCATGAATACGACATCCGCTGGGGAATAGCTCGTATTGGACAATTCCGTTGCTTCTGCCGCAGTCAGAATGCGCGGCGTTTCTCCGGGCGCGCCCGGCATAACGATCGGCGCGGATTGAGCCGTAGCTATCGCCGAAGCGCCCAACATGAGTGCGGCGGTCGAAGTGCGAAAGAAAGTCGACGACATGGTTGGTATCCCCTGAGAAATTGTGCGCTTTGAAAAAGCCCATTTGCGTCTGCCGGGTCAAGGCAGCATTCCGGCCCGCCTTATATTTTACCAAGCGTTTCGCGGCGCGGCCCCAGATAGCCGAACAGATACGCGGCCACTTTGCGCATCTGGATTTCTTCCGCGCCCTCCGTAATCCGGTAGCGGCGGTGATGGCGGAAGATATGCTCGAACGGTTTCTGCCGGGAATAGCCGATACCGCCGTGAACCTGCATCGCCCGGTCGGCCGCTTCGCAGACCAGCCGGTTCGCCCAGTAATTGCACATGGACACCTTGTCGGACAGCTCCTGCTCCACTGCCTTGTGATCCATATTGTCCATTTCCCACGCGGTCTTGTAGATCAACAGGCGAAGCATTTCGCACTGCGTCGCCAGTTCCACCAGCGGGAACTGGACCGCCTGATTGCGGGCAAGCTCCTCGCCAAACGGCTTGCGGTGGCGGGCGTATTTCACGCTTTCCTCGACGCAGTATTGCGCCGCGCCCAGACTTCCCGCAGCCTGCCGGATGCGGTTCTGGTGAACGAAGCTCTGCGCCAGCGCGAGGCCTTTTCCTTCCTCGCCAAGAATGGCGTCTTCGGGCACCCATACACCCTTCAAATAAAACCGAGCATGATCGGTGGGCATGTTGAAGGTCCAGATAAATTCGTCGATTTCCAATCCTTCGGTGGGATTGGGCACCAGAAAACAGGTGATGCCCCGCGCATTGCCATCCTCGCCATCGGTGCGGGCAAACAAAGCCACATGGGTGGCGGCGTGCATGCCGGTAATCCACATCTTGGAGCCATCGATCCGCCAACCGCGCTTGCCACCGCGCACTTCCGGTACAGCAACGGTGTCCATGTGGGTCGCATCGGAACCGTGATCCGGCTCGGTCAGACCGAATGCGACACGGCGTGATCCATCGAACCCGCCAAGTATGAATTCGTCCTGCTGCGCCTGCGTCCCGAAATTCTCATACATCGCGACAAACGGGAAGTTGCCCACGATGCTGTGTTCGTTCTGCAGGTCGTTATGGAGCCCCAGCCCGCGTTGGGCAAAGCGATCGCGGATCACCGCCATCCACAGGTTCGAGCCATCCTGCCCGCCATATTTTTCCGGCGCGGTGAAGCGCCAATGGCCAGCTTCGTCGGCCAGTGTTCTGGCCTGCCTCAACAATTGCTCCCACTCTTCGTTTGGCAGTCCATTGCGGTCCCAATCGGTTCGCGCATCCTCGCGCCGGTGATCGAAGAACCGGTTGTTATCGCCCTGATGCTGAAGCGGCTCGATCTCGCTCTCTATGAAGCGCTCCAATACGGCGTAATATTCTTCAAGCGCGGGGGGTATCGTGAAGTCCATCAGGGTTCTCCGGTCCACTTGGCGCGGGCAGCAGCTAGCGATGGGTATTTTGGCATATCGGTGGCAACCGCATCCAGAGCGCGGCGACGCAATGCGGCGAGCAGCCCGGGTTCGACAAGCGTAGCCCGCCCGTCCAGCAGCCGGTCCGAAAGCGCACGGTCAAACTGCATCATCACGCCGGAAGCTTCGCGAGCAATCAGACCCAAGGCATTGCGGGCAACCGCATGCTGGAACCGGTCGTGGCCTTCCATTTGCGGCTTCACATTGACGAGCCATTCGGAAATCGCGGTTGCCAGTTCGCTGATGGTTGCGTGACCAACTTCATCTGCCTGCGCCAACACAGACGGTAATGGCGTCTCGCGCTCAGCCTGCGGTGCTTCTTCCTCCAGCAGCATCAGCAGATCCAGTTCCTGTTCACTCGTCCGGCGAGAGATAACCGCACGCTCCAGGCTGCGGTCCGCCCCGCTGCGCCATTGCGCACCCATCCGCAGGCAACCCAGTGCCCACCAGACAGTGCGATAGATGAGCCAGAACCGGAACCGCCCGGGGTCCACCGGTCTCCCGCCATTTACCCGATAGGCATCGAAATAATCCTCCTGCGCGCCCAGCCCGAGGGCAGGACGGTCTATCCGGGCAAAGCGCCACACGGTCATGCATCCAAAGGCCAGATCCTCGTGCCAGTCGCTCAAATGCGCCAGTTCCCAATCCAGCACACCCGTCAACCGGCTATTTTCTACCAGCAGGTTGCCCAGACGGTAATCACCATGATTGAGCACCGGTTCGACTGGTTCGGGAATGTGGTCCTGAAGCCAGCGCAGGCCCAACGCAATAATTGGCCGGTCGCCCCCTGCCTCATCGAACTGGTCGCAGAATTTCGCCACGCCTTTTGCCGGGTCCAAACGCGGTAAATCCGCTGGCAGGCCGGAAACGGGAAGATTATGGATGCGCGCCAGTTGACCGGCGCATTCGGCGAGCAGCCGGTCCGGCTCGTCCATCGCCAGAATAGATCTGGGATCAGGAGTGCCCGGAAGTGCTTTCATTACAAATCCGCTGCCGATGCCGTCCTCCGGCTCAAGCTTCGCCACAACCTCCGGTGCCGTCACTCCGTTCGCATGGGCAGTACATATCACAGCGGCTTCGCTATTATGGCTGAAGGGGCGCTCGGCCAGAAATTTGAAACTGGGCGCGCGGCGCAGGATATAATCGGTGCCACCGGCAGTGAAGCGCCAGCTTTCCATTGTCGCCCCGCCCGTGAGACGAAGCAGTCCTGTTGGCCGGACAATTCCTGCGCGTTCCAACGCTAGAACCAGCCCGGCTTCCAAATCGTTCGCTACTAAAGCCATCGCACCCCCTGCCTCACATTATGTCCTTATCGATTCAACGCAACAATTTGCGAGGTCGCCCGTTGGGTAATGGCAGAAGGAGAGAAACACTTATGAAGATACCTCACAACGCCCACGTCTCCATCGTCGATGGAGAACGCTTCATCCTGACCCGCAATATCGGCAAGATATTTGAGCCCAAGCTGGAGAAACTGACAGACCCGAAACTCGACGCCACGAATTTCAGTGCAGGTGTAAAACATCAGGACGACGGTGGTCAGCGGACCGGCAGTACCCAATTGGAAGAGCTGGCACATGGTGCCGCAGTGGCAGAATGGCTGAATGCTAGAGCCGTAGCGGGCGAGATTGAGGAATTGGTCGTCGTGGCCGATCCTAAAACGCTGGGTGAGATGCGTCGGCATTATCATTCCGAACTGGAAAAAAGGATTGTTGGAGAAGTCGACAAGACCCTGACCGGCGAACCGCTTGAGAGCATTGCGGAAACCCTTGCGAAGAGCTGACCGCTTCAACATGTGAGCGGGTAAACTCGGCCCGTCGTATGTAAGGAAACGTTCGTCGCATCTGATGGGCTCCTTCCATATGGCGGGCCTTGCCTTTGATGGGCCAAAGGCGCGTTAAGCATTCACCAATCATACAATCGCTACATATGGAACTTATGAAACGCGCCCTTCTTGCCATCGCAGCCTCCCTTGCCGCATTTGCAGGCATCACAGCACAACCAGCCGCCGCGCAGTCAACCAATCTGGAGTCGGCATTCGACCGTATGCTCGGTACCGAAGTACGCACTCCGCAGAGCTTCAGTGCTGTCTATGAGACAGCGCTGGAGCGACGCATTGCCCAGTTGGCTGATGGGTCCAGCGGGCGGATTGGTGTGGCTGCCGTGGATCTAAGGACCGGTGCGGAAATCATGGTGCTGGCAGACCAGCGCTTTCCAATGGCTTCCACCAGTAAGATTGCCGTTGCTGCGACCTTTATGGAAGGGGTCGAACAGGGGCGCTGGAGCCTATCGAGTGAATTCCCGCTGCTGATTCCATTGCGATCAGCGAAATACAGCTCTCCGACAGCTCCGGTGCGGCGCGGAAACTATCTGCCTGCCCGTGAACTGATCGAGATAATGATCACCCGGTCCTCTAATGCTGCGACGGATGCGCTGCTGCATGTTGTGGGTGGGCCGCGCGCGGTAAACGACTGGGCACGGCGTAACGGGTTCGCGAATTTCAGTCTCGACCGGGACATTGCCACTTTGGTGCGCGATGACGGCGAATATGATCCGGCCAATTATATCGATATGCGCGACAGTGCCAACCCGCGCGATATCGTGCGGATGCTGGCGGCACTGAACAACGGTCAGGTTCTCTCGGCCACTAGCCGCCAGGTTATCCTGTCTTCGATGAGCCGAACCCGTACTGGCAAACGGCGTATCCCCGCGCTGATGCCGGCAGGCGCACAGGTGCTTCATAAAACCGGATCCCTAAACAACACGTCCAGCGATATTGGAATTATTCGCGGCCCGAACGGCCAGTCTATTGCTGTGGCGATTTATGTGACCGGACAGGGGGCGAAACTGAAGCGCGAGCGTAAAATCGCTGCCATTGCGCGCGCGCTGTATGACGGCATGATCGCCAATAGCGGGCGCAATTACGCCGGCGCGCAGTATCCGGGCGGCTGATCGCCCCGGTTCGCCCCTTCACCTAATACATAAAAAAGGGCGGCACCTTGCGGTACCGCCCTTCCTTTTTCGCTAACCGAAAGCGCTTAGTCAGTAGCTGCTTCAGCTTCGCTTTCGCCTTCCATGGCGGCTTCTGCTTCGACAGCAGCTTCTTCAGCACCGGCTTCTACGTCGGAAGCCATGTTTTCGGCACCCGCTTCGAGATCGGCAGCGCCTTCAGCCATTGCGTCGCCGGTGGCGTCCATGTTGGCTTCGGTGTCGGCCATCGCGCCGTCAGCAGTTGCTTCAGCAGCGTCCTGAGTGCCTTCCGAGCAAGCAGCGAGGGTCAGAGCAGCAGCTGCCGCAGCGGAGATAAGAGCGATTTTACGCATAATATTCAATTCCTTACTCAATCGAGTGGGTAGTCGTCCTGCCGAGTTGGGCTGGCCGACGAAACCTCCCCCACATGGGTGGCTTCTACGCTCTAAATAGTGGCGGCTTTGTGGCAACGCAAGTCTTTTCGCCACATTTGGCCTAACTTTCGCCATAATTGGCACAATGCTGCCGGGTTTCCGCCACTTTCAAGTTTTCGGCTAACATGCTTCATATCGCGGCTGACCTGCGGTCCGCACGCTGCTAGCAGGCGGAATGGCCAAAAAACAGCATCTCTATCTTGTGGATGGATCCGCCTATATCTTTCGTGCGTATCACCGGCTTCCGCCGCTGACCAATCCGGAAGGAACGCCGGTGGGGGCCGTCTATGGCTATACCACTATGTTGTGGAAATTGGCTGAGGACTTGGACAAGGCCGACGGCCCGACACACCTCGCTGTCATCCTCGACAAGTCGAGCCAATCGTTCCGCAATGAAATTTATGACCAGTATAAAGCGAACCGGCCCGATCCTCCGGAGGATCTGGTGCCACAGTTTCCGCTGATCCGCGATGCGACCAGAGCATTTTCTCTGCCATGCATCGAAGAACCAGACGTGGAAGCCGATGATGTCATCGCCAGCTACGCCCGGGCCGCTGCGGCGGAGGGATATGATGTCACCATTGTGTCCTCGGACAAGGATCTGATGCAACTGGTCGGCACCGGCGGCGATGGGGTGGGCGCCATCGACATGCTCGACACGATGAAAAGTGCGCGCATCGGAGTGGAGGAGGTCGAGGAAAAATTCGGTGTCGGCCCGGAGCTGGTTGGCGACGTGCTCGCTCTGATGGGCGATACGGCGGACAATATACCCGGCATTTTTGGCGTCGGGCCGAAAACTGCGACTAAGCTGATTCAGGAGCATGGAACGCTCACCGGCGCGCTAGACGCGGCAGAGGGGATGAAGAAGAGCAAGCTAAAAGAGCGCCTTCTGGAGCACCGCTCGGATGCGGAACTCAGCCGCATTCTTGTGACATTGAAAGAAGACTGCGAACTGCCCATTCCGCTGGATGATATGAAGCTTGATGGCGTTCCGCCCGAACCTCTGGCAGATTTCCTGACCCTGCATGGATTCACTAGCCTGCTGCGCCGACTGGATGCTGGCAGCGGGAGTCCGGATCGCAAGAACGAGTTGAACCCGGCAAAAGCAGAAAAACCGGGTGCTGGCACCGCTGCCGCAGGCGACAGACAGGCACTACCCGATTTCCCTGCCATCGACAGGAGCGCCTATGAAACGGTTCAGACGATGGAACGACTGGAGCACTGGATTGCCCGCTGCTTCGCTGCCCGGAAAATTGCAGTGGACACCGAAACGAGCGCACTGGATGCGATGCAAGCCGATTTGGTCGGGGTCAGCCTCGCAACTGGCCCGAACGAAGCCTGCTACATCCCGCTCGCGCATGGTGGCAACGATATGTTCGATGACAAGCCCGAGCAAATGGCACTACCAGATGCATTGGCTGCGCTGAAACCACTGCTGGAAAGCGATAATGTTCTGAAAATTGGTCAGAACATCAAATACGACCTGAATGTGCTTGCCCGCCATGATATCCACGTCTCTCCAGTCGACGATACGATGGTCATCAGCTTTGCGCTGGATGCCGGCCGCGGGGAGACTGGCATTGGCGGCGGGCACGGAATGGACGAGCTGAGCGTACGCCATCTCGGCCACAGCCCGCTATCGTTCAAAGACGTGTGTGGAACCGGTAAAAAACAGATCCCCTTCGGCGAAGTCACTCTGGAACGGGCGACGGAATATGCCGCCGAGGATGCTGATGTGACATGGCGGCTTCATCAACTTCTGAAACCGCGTCTCGCAATCGAAGGTGGAACCCGGATTTACGAGCGGGTGGACCGCCCGCTGGTTCCGGTGGTTGCCGGAATGGAACGGGAAGGCATTAAGGTCGATCGCGCACGGCTGGCCAAACTGTCGGAGGAATTTGCCTCCGAGACAGCACGGCTGGAGAAGGAAATTCATGCCATTGCCGGCGAGGAATTCTCTGTCGGTAGCCCCAAACAGCTGGGCGAAATTCTGTTCGACAAGATGGGCTACAAAGGCGGTCGCAAGGGCAAGAGCGGTCAGTATTCGACCGATCAGGCGATCCTCGAAAAACTGGATGCAAGCGGTGCCGACATTGCGCAAAAGGTTCTGGAGTGGCGCCAGCTGTCGAAGCTCCGATCCACCTATACAGAAGCGCTGCAGGCAGCGATCAACCCGGCAACGGGCCGCGTCCACACCAGCTATAGCCTCGTCGGAGCACAGACCGGACGGCTGTCGAGCACCGATCCTAACTTGCAGAACATTCCTATTCGCACCCCCATCGGCCGGCAAATCCGCGAGGCGTTTGTCCCGGAAAATGGTAATGTCCTGTTGGCCGCAGACTACAGCCAGATCGAGCTGCGATTGGCAGCACACATGGCCGATGTCGACGCGCTGAAGGATGCTTTTGCCAAGGGTGAGGATATCCATAATCGCACGGCGCAGGAAATGTATGGCGAGGTAAGCCGCGATACCCGCGCGCAGGCGAAGACAATTAACTTCGCAATTCTGTACGGCATCAGCCGTTGGGGTCTGGCTGGCCGCCTGGGTGTGGAACCCGACGAGGCACAGGCCATGATCGACCGCTATTTCGAACGCTTCCCCGGAATTCAGCACTATATCGCAGAGACGCTGGAGACGGTTCGGGCGCAGGGATATTCCGAAACGCTGTTCGGGCGTAAAACGTGGTTCCCCCGTATCACATCCAAGAACCAGGCCGAACGTCAGGGCAGTGAACGCGCCGCCATCAATGCCCCCATTCAGGGCACAAGCGCAGACATTATCAAACGGGCTATGGTGCGGATGCTTCCGGCTCTGCGCGATGCAGGCTTACCCGATGTCAGGATGCTGTTGCAGGTCCATGATGAGCTGGTGTTCGAGCTTCCCCCCGGCGACGTAGCGGCGGCTTCTCCAGTTATCGAGCGAGTCATGGCAGAGGCAGCCCTTCCATCTGTTGAGTTGAGCGTTCCGCTGGGAATCGAGATTGGCACAGGCGGAAGCTGGGATGCAGCGCACTGACCGTGCACTTTGCTTGTAAGCCATTCGCCGCCACTTTACGGGGCGAGCCATGAAAGATCTCGTCGAACTGCCGAACTGGGCCATCACATGGGATGAGGCGGTGCGTTCTGCCCTGATTGCAGGGATTGCGATCCTCGTCGCACTGATTCTTTATGGCGTGTTGATGGCAGCATTGCGCTGGCTTGCACGTTGGTCGGATACGGAAGCGGATTCCGTCGCGCTGGCTAAGCTGCGGCTGCCTCTCAAGTTTTTGGCGGTCGAAATGGCACTCTCGCTCGCAGCGCAGGTCGATCAGAATATTCATGCATTCTGGGCCGCAATCGACGCTTTCGTGGTTCCTGCCGTGTTCGGCTACCTTCTTTTTGGTATTGTTCGAGGCTTCGCTGCCGGGCTTGAAAAGCGGACTGAAGAGCGGATCGATTCAGTCGCAGCACGCAGCCGGAAGACCCGCATTCAGCTCATTTCGCGCACAGTCAGCTCGGTTATCATATTCCTGACGCTGGGCATTATACTGCTCGGATTTCCGGTTGTGCGCGATGTTGGCACCGGTCTTCTCGCTTCCGCTGGTTTGGCCGCGCTAGCTATCGGTGCGGCAGCCCAGCCTGCGCTTAAATCGCTGATCGCGGGGCTCCAGATGGCGATCACCGAACCGCTTCGGCTAGGCGACATGGTGAAAATAAACGGCGAAGTTGGCCGCGTGGAAGAAATCAAGATGAGCTTCATCACAGTGCGTAGCTGGGACGAGCGTGTCACGATCGTGCCTACGTCGCGCTTTCTTGAGGAGAGCTTCGAAAACTGGTCACGCACGAGCGAGGCGTTGACCGGACCTGTGATGCTGCATCTCGATCCGGCGACACCGGTTGCGCCTATCCGGGCCGAGTTCGAGCGTTTCGTGCAGACCCATCCTCTTTTCGACGGGCGCAACATGGCCCTGTTGATGACCGAAGCCTATCCGGAGAGCATTGAACTGCGGTTGAGCGTTTCATCAGTAACTATCGGCGATCTATGGAACCTTCGCTGCTCAGTGCGTGAACACATGATAACCTGGTTGCAGGAGAACCTGCCTGATGCTTTGATCCGGCACCGGCTGGAAACACCCGGCGGCCACCCCAAGGCAGGAGAGCCCGCCGGCCCCAACTGATAGTCCTTTTAATACCTCAACGACCTAAGCGGCGTTCATGATATCAACGATCATCCGATGCAGCGATCTTTTGCTCGCCGCTATGTTTGCTATCACGGGTACTTTCTACCATGCCATCATGTAGAAAACCGATTGGCATCGCTTCGGCAGCGCGCTTCTTCAGTTCGCCACGCATTTTTTTGTATTCCGCTTCCATTTTGCTGGTCACCGTCGCGCGGCTATCTTTCAACGCTTCGGTAAAGTCGGCTGCCGTTACTTCGCTAACGTCCGCACCGGCGCGGGCGAGTGCATTCAAACCGGCGCGGCGAACGACATCTTCCAGGTCAGCGCCGGTAAACCTGTCGGTCTTCTTTGCCACATCGGCCAGTATCACATCCTCTGCCAGCGGCATTTCGGATGTGTGGATGCCCAATATCTGCTCGCGGCCCTGTTTGTCGGGCGTGCCGACATAGACCAACTCGTCGAACCGGCCCGGGCGTAGCAACGCCGGATCGACCAGCGTGGGACGGTTGGTAGCACCTATGACTACCACGGATTGCAATTCTTCAAGACCGTCCATTTCAGCGAGCACCGTATTGACCACTCGGCCCGTTACCTGCGGCTCCATACCGGAAGATCCCCGCGCAGGGACAAGCGAATCGATTTCGTCGATGAAAATGACGCAAGGCGCAACGGCGCGGGCACGCTGGAACATCTTTGCAATCTGCTGTTCGCTTTCGCCATACCATTTGGACAACAGGTCGCTGCTCTTCATCGAAATGAAGTTCGCTTCGGCTTCTTTTGCGACAGCCTTGGCCAGCAGGGTTTTGCCGGTACCGGGTGGACCATATAGCAGGAAGCCCTTTGCCGGACGGATACCCAGACGACGAAAAGCCTCCTGGTTCTTGATGGGCAGTTCGATACCCTCTTTCAGCTTCTCGATAGAGTCATCGACTCCGCCGATATCGTCCCAACCGACCTGCGGCACCTGCACCATCACCTCGCGCATTGCGCTTGGCTGGATGCGCTTGAGGGCCGACAGAAAATCCTCGCGCGTGACGCACAGATCTTCCAGAACTTCGGGCGGAACCGTCCGCTCGTCCAGATCGAGCCGCGGCATTATACGGCGTACCGCATCGATGGCCGCCTCGCGTGCCAGCGCAGCAATGTCGGCGCCGACAAAGCCGTAGGTCATCCGCGCAAGTTCATTCAGCTCCACCCGGTCTCCCAACGGCATACCGCGTGTGTGGATCGCCAATATTTCGCGGCGACCTTTCTCGTCCGGTACGCCGATCACGATTTCACGATCAAACCGGCCCGGACGGCGCAGCGCTTCGTCTATTGCATCGGGCCGATTGGTGGCAGCAATCACGACCACGTTGGCGCGCGATTCCAACCCGTCCATCAGGGTCAGCAATTGGGCTACCAGACGCTTTTCCGCCTCGCCTGCCACTTGGTCCCGTTTGGGCGCAATCGAATCGATTTCGTCGATGAAGATGATCGCAGGCGCGTTCTTCGATGCTTTCTCGAACACTTCGCGCAGCCGCTTCTCGCTCTCGCCGTAGCCCGAACCCATGATCTCAGGGCCATTGATGATAGAGAAATCGGCATCCGATTCATTGGCCACAGCCTGCGCCAGCCGCGTCTTGCCGGTTCCCGGCGGACCGTGCAGCAAGACGCCCTTTGGCGGATCTACGCCTAACCGGGTAAACAGTTCGGGATAGCGCAGGGGCAGTTCCACCATTTCGCGCAATTGCTGGATGGTATCGTCGATTCCGCCGACATCGTCATAGTTCACCACGGCGCGGGCATCCCTCGGTGCCTCGAATTCCGCACGCAACTCGACCTCTGTATTCTCGTCGATATGGACGATGCCTTTGGGAGTAGTGCTGACAACCGACAGACGAATCTGGGTGAGAGCATAAGCAGGCGCATTGAACATCCGGCGCACTTCGGGCGGCATATTCTGCACCGGCTGCTGGCCAGTCGTGGCCACCAGATCGCCAGCCAGCAGAGGTTTACGGAAGAAGTTGCGCTGCAAAGCCTGCGTTGGGCCCTGAAGACGCATCTCTCGATTTGCCGGGGCAAACACTACGCGTGTCGCAGGGCGCGATTGAGCAGCACGGATTACAACATGCTCGCCCGACCCAGCTTCGGCATTGCCGCGCTGCAAGCCATCCAGGCGAACGACATCGAGCGACTGGTCTTCATCATATGTAGCCATTGCGACGGCGACAGTGGTTCGCTTGCCAGTGATCTCCACCACATCGCCTTCGGTGATGCCGAGCAACTGGAAGGCTGAGCGCGGCATTCGGGCGATGCCCTGTCCGCTTTCCTCCTGCCGCGCCGCTGCAACCTGCAGTCTTGCCTGCTTTTCTTCGGTTGCTGTTTCGTCGTCGGCCATATGTCATCCTTTGGCTGTTTATCTGCGTATCAAACGCCTAGCTAAGAGCGAGCGTCCGAGCTTTCAAATGGATGAGGCCAGCAATTCGGTCTACCGACCGGCAATCCCCGATGAGACCGAGCATAAAAAAAGCCCGGCAGGATGACCTGCCGGGCTGGATAAGTTTGGGAGAGGATGCCTGTAAAGGCACGCCCTATGTGCAGTGCAGCAAGATTTTGTGCAAGTGCGAAAGGATCAAGGTGCGTTGCGTAAAATGCAACACAGGCTTTCGCCAGATGCACCTCCTTGTTTCCAGAGGGGTGACAGAAACGGGCGCACATTCTAACACCGACGCTCCGCATTGGAGACTTCATGAACAAGCTTTACCCTGACGCCGCAGCCGCCCTCGACGGGCTCCTTCGCAACGATATGCTGGTCGCCAGCGGGGGCTTTGGCCTGTGTGGAATTCCCGAGAGATTGCTGGACGCCATCCGCGACAGTGGAGTGACCGGTCTGACTTTCGCCAGTAACAATGCAGGCATCGACAACGAAGGTATCGGCAAGCTGCTGCGCACGAAACAGGTTGCGAAGATGATCGCATCCTATGTGGGCGAGAACAAGGAATTCGAGCGGCAGTTTCTCGCTGGCGAAATGGAAGTCGAATTTTGCCCCCAAGGCACGCTGGCCGAACGGATGCGGGCAGGCGGCGCGGGTATTCCCGGCTTCTACACCAAAACGGGTGTTGGCACACAGGTCGCCGAAGGCAAGGAAGTCAAGAACTTTGGCGGGGAAGACTATTTGCTGGAAGAAGGCATATTTGCCGACCTCGCTATCGTTAAGGCCTGGAAGGCAGACGAAACCGGCAATGTCGTGTTCCGCAAAACCGCTCGCAACTTCAACCAACCTGCTGCCACTTGCGGCAAAGTCTGCGTGGTGGAGGTGGAGGAAATCGTCCCTGCCGGATCGCTCGATCCCGATTGCATCCACCTGCCGGGCGTCTTCGTCCAGCGGATGATAGTTGGCGCGCCGTATGACAAGAAAATCGAGTTCCGCACGGTCCGGGAAAAGGAAGCAGCATGAATTCGATCAGGATAGGGATGGCCGCGTGCGCAGATAAGCCCACTCTGTGCGCGCCGGTATCCTCCACTACAAACACTGGCAAGGAAGCCACGGTGCAATGAGTCTGCGCCGCGTTTCTGCAGCGGCGAATTGCGTTGTTGCCTTTTCGGGTAACGAGCGCTCCGATTTTGGCGAACTCCATAACTACCTGCGCATTCCAAACGATGCCGTGACGCTGGAACGCCTGATTGGAACACACTCGTTTCCGGCTCCCACCCCTCTCGACTGAAAGCGACTTCGACATGTCCGATACCACTCCCGGCTGGACCCGTGACCAGATGGCCGCCCGCGCCGCGCAGGAACTGCAGGACGGGTACTATGTCAATCTGGGCATCGGCATTCCCACACTGGTCGCCAATCATATCCCTGACGGCATGCAGGTGACACTGCAGAGCGAAAACGGCATGCTGGGCATCGGTCCGTTTCCTTACGCTGGTGAGGAAGACCCCGACCTGATCAACGCGGGCAAGCAGACCATCAGCGAGCTGGAGCACAGCGTCTATTTCGACAGCGCAACCAGCTTCTCCATGATCCGCGGCGGCCATATCGATCTGACCGTGCTAGGCGCGATGGAAGTCGCCGAAAATGGTGATATTGCCAATTGGATGATCCCCGGCAAAATGATCAAGGGAATGGGCGGCGCGATGGATCTGGTCGCAGGCGTGAAGAAGATCATCGTGGTTATGGACCACAATGCAAAGGACGGCAGCCCGAAATTCATTCCGGAATGCAGTCTGCCGCTTACCGGCGCAAATGTTGTCGATATGGTCATCTCGAACCTGGGTGTTTTCCGCAGGCCTGACCATTCCAGCCCGTTCAAACTTATCGAGACGGCACCTGGTGTGACAGCAGAACAAATCGCGGCGAAAACAACTGCACACTATACTAGCTAAGGATAGGATTACGATTATGGCGATGAACCGCATTTGCGAAATGACCGGCGCGAATTTTCCACTTTTCGCTTTCTCCCATTGCCGTGATGTGGTGGCCGCTGTCAGCAAGGCAGGCGGATTTGGCGTGCTTGGGGCGACCCGCTTCAGCCCCGATGCGCTGGAGGAGGAACTGGCGTGGATTGATGCTCATGTCGATGGCGCGCCCTACGGCGTCGATGTATTGGTCCCCGAAGTGATCGATCCCAGTGTGGCAAACCTTGCCGATAACAAGACCCGCGCTCAGGCGATTGATCCATCCTATCAAACCTTCGCCAACGAAGTGCTGGGACAATACGGCATCGCGCCTGAAGCTCAGATGCCGATCCTGCACGAACGGATGGGAATTACACCGGAAAACGGCTTGGCGTTGATGGAGGTAGCGTTCCGTCACCCGATCAAACTGATTGCCAATGCTTTGGGCATCGCCCCGGCCTCAATGATTGCCGAGGGGAAGGCGCGCGGCGTCCCGGTCGCTGCGCTTGTCGGGGCCAAAGAGCATGCAATCCGGCAGGCCGAAGCCGGTGTCGACATTATCGTGGCACAAGGCGGCGAAGCTGGCGGGCATTGCGGCGAAGTTTCCACCCTGGTCCTCATCCCCGAAGTCACTCGTGCCCTTGGCCAGGCCGGATACGACATTCCCGTTCTGGCGGCCGGCGGTATTATGACCGGCGGTCAAATGGCCGGAATGATGGCGGCGGGCGCTCAAGGCGCGTGGACCGGATCTGTCTGGCTCGCGACGCCGGAGGCCGAAACATCCGAAACCTTCCGCGATAAAATGGTCGCTGCGCGCAGCCGCGACACTGTTCGATCACGCAGCCGTACGGGCAAACCTGCGCGTCAGCTTAAAACCGCATGGCATGAAGCATGGGAGGCCGCAGAAGGTCCGGGCACCCTGCCAATGCCGTTGATGGGCATGGTTTCCGAACCTGCGTTTGCACGCGTCGAACGGGCAGCGGCAGCAGGTAACGAAGAGGCCCGCGATCTGGTCAGCTATTTTGTCGGACAGGGGGTAGGGCTGGTCGAAGATGTCCGTTCCAGCAGACAGGTCGTGATGGATTTCCGCGAGGAATTTCTGGCTGCAGTCGAGGGACTTTCAGGTCTACTGGAACAGGGCTGAGCGGCATGTGGCTGGATCATCCACGCAACCCCGACGCTCCTCATGCGGGGCTGAAAGTGCTGGAACTGGCGCGAGTTCTCGCCGGGCCCTGGGTCGGGCAGACGCTCGCCGATCTCGGCGCCGATGTCATCAAGGTGGAAAGCCCTGAAGGCGATGGCACACGCCTGTGGGGTCCGCCATGGATCGAGCGCGAAGGACCGGATGGCGAAACTGTGCGGGAGGCGGCCTACTATCACGCCTGCAATCGCGGTAAACGCAGTGTAGTCGCCGATTTCAGGGATACAGAGGATCTGAAAAGGGTCAAAGCGCTGGCCGCCGATGCGGATGTAGTGATCGAGAATTTCAAAACCGGCACATTGGCAAAGTTCGGCCTTGATTATTCATCCTTGTCTGCGGCCAATCCGGGCCTCGTCTATTGCTCAATCACCGGCTTCGGGCAAACCGGGCCGCGGGCGCATGAAGCAGGATATGATTTCGTCATTCAGGGCATGAGCGGGTTCATGGCGCTCACGGGGGAACCGGATGGCCAGCCAATGAAGATGGGTATCTCCATATCCGACCTGACTTGCGGGCTATATTCGGTGATCGGCATCCAGTCGGCTCTGGCGATGCGTGACCGCGCCGGGCCGATGCAGGGCAAAGGCCAGCATGTCGATATGGCACTGCTGGACTGCTCTGTCGGCCTGCTGGCCAGTCAGGCGATGCATCTGTTTGCTACCGGCGAGAACCCGCCTCGCATGGGTAACGAGCACGCGCAGGTCAGCGCTTATGGAGTGTTTCCGACCAGCGACGGCCAGATCGTGCTGGCACCGGCCAACGACGGACTGTTCCGCAAATTGCTGACTGTGTTGGGGCGTGATGATTTGCTGAGCGATGCCCGCTTTGCTGTGAACGAGGGCCGTCTGGCCAACCGGACCGCGCTGGATACCATTATTGCAGAGGCCACCGCAGGCCGTACATTGGCGGACTTACTGGAAGCCTGCGCCGCCGCCGGCATCCCCGCCGGGCCGATCAACCCGATCGATAAAGTGTTTGCGGACAGGCAGGTCGAGGCGAGAGGGATGAAGGTAGAACTGGACGGTATCCCCGGAGTGCGCAGCCCGATCGCATTTTCAGCTGCAGAGCTGGCGCTGGACCGGGCCTCGCCTTTGCTGGGGTCAGACACACCGCCTGACTAATGCCCAAGCACGCGAGCGACTTGACACTCTCTGTTGTTTCTGTAATTTCAGAAATTGAGAAAGGTTCGAGTTGTGGCCGACATAATGGACATCTCCGAAGTACGCGCTTTCATCCTTCATTGGGGTGAAATGGGCAGCCAGTGGGGCGTCAATCGTTCTGTCGCTCAGGTCCATGCTCTGTTGTATTTGTCCAGACAGCCGCGGCACGCTGAGGAGATTTGCGAGGCATTGGGCCTTGCGCGTTCCAATGTGTCGAACGGCCTGAAAGAATTGCAATCCTACCAGATCGTCAGGCGGGTCCACGTCGAGGGCGACAGGCGCGATCATTTCATAGCCGACGCTGATCTGTGGGACATGCTCATGAAGATCACTGCTGAGCGGAAAAAGCGGGAAATCGATCCGACCATTCATTTACTTGGCGAATTGGCAGAAAGCCTGAAAGGCCGCCCAGATGTGCCGAATCACGTGCACGAACGGATCGGCCGGATGCACGATTTTATCGACAATCTGGCGGGATGGTATGCGGATGTCCGGCGCCTCCCCAAGTCCACGCTCGTCACGCTGATGAAGCTGGGAAGCCGCGTTGCGCGGCTGATCCCTGGTGGCGGCAAATCCCCAATCTAATCCAATAATATCAGGGAGTGCCACACTGCTGATCTTGAATTTCACCTACCTATTTCTCTTATTTCAGAAATGACAGGAGTTTAAAATGTATCTCGTTCCTGCTTATATCATCTATCTCGCAGTCAGTGTCGGGCTTACGATCTGGGTCGCTCGCACGCTTTCGAAGAATGGGATCGTATTTTTGAAAGAGTGCTTCGGACATGACGATACGCTGGCGCGATCGACCAACCATCTTTTGGTGGTCGGATTTTATCTCGTCAATCTGGGATGGATTCTGCTGACGCTGCGGTTCGGCGACGCTCCGGCTAACACCGCAGATGCAATCCGCTTTCTGTCGAGCAAGATTGGACTGGTGGTCGTGGTCCTTGGCCTCATGCACTTCTTCAACATGAATGCTGTTGCCAAATTTGGGCGCAAGGTCGGAGGCTGGCTGCGCGAAGATATGGGCGCGCAAAACGTCTGAATGTCTTACGGTGGAAGACCAAGAGAAAGCGAAGGGCGGTCTTCACAGGCCGCCCTTTCTTCATTTAACCAGCCACAGCTGCTTTCAGATCGTCCACCAGATCGGTGCGCTCCCAAGGGAAATGCTCGCCATCGGCGGTGCGGCCGAAATGGCCATAGGCAGCGCTTTTCCGGTAGATTGGCTTGTTCAGGCCCAGATGCATGCGAATGCCGCGCGGTGTCAGACCGCCCAGCTTTTCGATGCTGTTGATCGCCGTTTCCAGCTTCTCCTCCGAAACGGTCCCGGTGCCATGCGTGTCGACATAGAGCGACAGTGGCTTCGACACGCCGATAGCATAGGCCAGCTGGATCGTGCAGCGCGTCGCGAGGCCGGCGGCCACGATGTTCTTAGCCAGATAGCGGGTAATATACGCTGCCGAACGATCGACCTTTGTCGGGTCCTTACCTGAAAACGCGCCGCCGCCGTGGGGTGCTGCGCCGCCATAGGTGTCGACGATAATCTTGCGTCCGGTCAGGCCGGCATCGCCGTCGGGGCCGCCAATTTCAAACGCGCCGGTCGGATTGATATGCCACTGGGTGGTTTCGCGCAGCCAGCCTTCGGGCAGGATGCCGGAGACGACATCTTTTACATAGCTCTTTAGCTCGGCTTCTTTCTCGCCCTCGTCATAGCCCTTGCCGTGCTGGGTCGAGACGACCACCGCAGTGCATTCCACCGGTTTGCCATCCTTGTACCGTAGCGAAAGCTGGCTTTTCGCATCAGGCTCCAGAAATGGGGCGGTACCGCTTTTGCGGTCGGCGGCAAGCTGTTCGAGAATCTTGTGACTGTAATCGAGCGTGGCCGGCATCAAATCGGGCGTTTCGTCGCAGGCAAAACCGAACATGATGCCCTGGTCCCCTGCGCCTTCATCCTTGTTACCGCTGGCATCGACGCCCTGCGCAATTTCGGACGACTGGCCGTGAAGGTGGTTTTCGAAAGTCAGCGTCTTCCAGTGGAACCCATCCTGCTCGTAACCGATTTCGCGCACTGTGCGGCGCACGGCCTGCTCGATTTCCTCTTTCGCGCCGGGAGCCCAACCGCCGTTTTCCGCCCAGTCCGTATTGTGTGCATCATACATCGGGGCACAGCGGATTTCACCGGAGAGGATAACGCGCTGCGTCGTCGTCATGGTTTCGCAGGCGACACGCGACTGGGAATCCTTGGCCAGCATCAGATCAACGATAGCGTCGGATATCTGGTCGGAAACCTTGTCGGGGTGACCTTCGGAAACACTTTCGGACGTGAAGAGATAATTGCTGCGCATGGGTAGTTTTGCCTCGATATAAAGAAAGCTTTATGTCTGGTCTGGCGGCTTAGCGATGGCGACGGCGCGTGGCAACAAGCGAGACGACCAGAAGCAGCAAAGCCCAGCCCAGCGGCAGCCAGTTGCCAAGCCGGGCAAACGGGGTCGAGGGGTGCGCTGGCGGGACAAACCCCTCCAGCCGGTCCTGCACCCCTGCACCCAGCGATTGCCGCACTACGCCGCGCGCATCGATCACCGCACTGATACCGGTGGTGGTGGACCGCAGCACGGGCAACCCCTCTTCGATAGCGCGGAGCCGCGCCTGTGCCAGATGCTGCGGCGGGCCCCAGCTGCCGAACCAGCCATCGTTCGACGGATTAAAGATATAGTCAGGGCGATTCGCCGCATCGACGACCTGGCCCGAAAACACGATCTCGTAACAAATCTGCACTCCTGCGCGCCCATATGCTCCCAGGTCGAGAGTGCGCGGGCCGGGCCCGGGGATGAAGTCCAGAGTACCTGCCACCAGCCGCGATGCGCCCAGCGGCTCGAGCAGCCAGCGCAGAGCCAGATACTCGCCATAAGGGACCAGATGCGCCTTGCTGTAGGTATCGACGATGGTGCCGCCATCATCCAGTGCCGTGACAGTGTTGTATGCCCCGATGGCGCGGCCTTGCTCGATTTCCAGCTCGGTTGCGCCGGTCAGCAGAAGGCTGTTCTGCCCGATCACCTGCGCAATCCGCTGCCGCGCGAAATCAGGGTCCGACCGGGCCGTTGTCGCGGCGTAATAGCGTGCAGGATAACCGGGACGCAGATAATCGGGCAAGCCGGATTCAGGCCACGTAACAAGGCGCGGCTCGGCTGTATTTCCACGCACGCTCAATCCTGCAAGAGTGAGGAAAGACGGTTCGTATTGGCGCGGATCGATCAGGTCGGCCTGCTCGATATTCGGCTGGACCAACGTGTAGCGCAGAGTGCCTTCGCGCGGTTCACCCACCGGTATGAAGGTGCCTGCGACAATGATGGCGACACCGGCCGCCAGTGGAACCCAGCGCCGGTGGATGGCAGCCAACAGAATACCGCCTGCAAACAGAACGGCGACCCCCGACAAGGCGTAGGTGCCGGTAAAGGGGAGAACGGCGGCCCAGCCGGGCCGATCGAACGGGCCGAGCAACGCAAGGCCGAGCGGAGGCCACGGATAGCCAGTAAAGGCCCAGCCGCGCAGCCATTCGGTGACGATCCAGAACGCAGCGAACAGCCCGGTAAAAGCGGCCAATCCACCCCTGGTCCGGGCTGTGACATTATGGGCCAGAGCAGCGGCCAGTGCCGGATAGACGGCCAGATAGGCGCACAATAGCGGAACGGCGATCCAGCCAAGCAGAGCGGGCATTTCGCTCTGGTGGGTAAAGGCCGTGGCGATCCAGTTATTGGCCAGCGTCAGATGTGCGAGGCCGAACAGCCATCCCCGCATCGCAGCGCTTTTCCAGCCCTTCGCTTGCCAAACCAGCCATACCAGCACAGCCAAGCTGGCGATCGTGAGCGGCCATAGGCCAAGAGGAACATAGCCGGTCGCCCCGATCGCTCCGGCAAGCAGCGCGGTCAGGCGCGGCCAGCGAAGGAGCATATCTGCGCCTGAAAAGCCGCCGCGCCCGATCATCGGCTTGTCAGCTGGCGACGCTCAACGTGTCACCGCCGCTTTCATCCGCCTTCGGCTTGCGGCGACGCGGAGCCCGCTTGGGCTTTTCCTCGGCGGGTTCGCTGGAAATGGACGGGGGCAGGACCGCCGCGTCGATTTCTCCACTTGCATCGGATTTCTTCGCAGCCGGTTTCGCCCGGGGCTTGCGGGCGCGCGGTGCAGGTTTGACAGGCTGTTCCGGGGCATCATCCCGATCACTGTCCTTGTCGCTGCGGCTATCGGAGCGATTATCGTCACGGCGATTGTCGTCATCCTGATCCCGGTCACGATCCGCGCTGGTATCGCCGCGATCATTGTCATGGTCGTCGCGACCATTGCTGCGCCGATTGTCGTTTCCACGACTATCATCGCGATTATCGCTACGCTGGCGGCTGTTGCGACGGGGCCGGCGCGTATCTTCGCCGTTATCGTTTCCATCACTATCGTCGTTCGCCTGACCACGCTCATTGTCGCGATCACCGTTACGCTTCGCGCGCTGTTCGTCCTGACGGGCCTTGTTGTCGGCGATCACGCGGAAATAATGGTCCGCAAACTGCAGATAATATTCCTGCTGCACACGGTCGCCATGATGGTGGGCGTCCTGCGCAAGCTTCTTGTACTTATCGAGCAATTGAGGCGCATTACCGCGAGAGCGGCTATCAATGCGGTTCATCGCATTAGGATTGCCACCGCCCTGATTGCGGCTGTTGTTACGACTACGACGACGGTTATTGTTATTACGTTGATTGTTCAAGGAATACTCTTCCTTATTATCGGGCGCTACCGTTCGGGGCGCACCCGCAAAGCCCCTTGCCGCGCCCGCCTGAATGGCCTGGAAACGCGGCCCTACATCTGACCTGAATACACAGCACCACCGGTGCCACGAATTCGCTGCAAATGTTGGATCAAGACCGCGGGAGCAAAGTAACGCTCATCGCCGATCTTGACTACAATCTAGCCAACCCTCGCGCCTTTGCCAAGCCCAAAGCGCAAAACCATTCCCCGCGGCCTTTGCGCCAGATCGCGGACCAGTTCACAGGACGCGCCAATTGCACTGCAAAGATCCTCCACCGCATCTGCCTGCTTCCAGCCGATTTCAAGCACTGCGACACCGCCAGGTTGAACCAGAGCCGGCAAATGCGGGATCAGAATGCGGTAATCATCCAGCCCGTCACTGCCGGCAAACAGCGCGCCGTGCGGTTCGTAATCGCGCACGCTTGCATCCAGTACCGCTCCCGTTTCGACATAGGGCGGATTGGCGATCACCATGTCAAACTGCCCCAGAGTGCTGGCCCATCCATCTTTCGTCCAGTCGGCCAGCCGCAGTTCCGCCCTCCCGTTCAGGGCGTGCCTGTCGATATTCGTGCTGGCGATATCGAGCGCGGCGGGGGAACTGTCGATACCGATGCCGGTCGCGCTGTCAGCCTCGCTCAGCAGTGTCAGCAGCAGCGCGCCTGACCCTGTCCCGCAGTCCAGAATGCGCGCATTGGCGGGCAGCAACTGGAGCGCGGCGGCGACTACCGCCTCGCTGTCGGCACGCGGGATCAGGACATCGGAAGAAACCACGAAGTCGCGCCCGAAAAACGATTGCTGGCCCAGAACATAGGCCAGCGGTTCGCCCGACACCCGCCGCTCTACCAGCCCCTCGAACCGGGGCGGCACCGGGGTATTCATGCGCGATAGCAGCATCGTACTGCGATCGCAGCCCAATGCCTCTGCCATCAGCCATTCGGCGTCCATGCGCGGCGTATCGGAAGGGGTTCCGCCGGCATGGGCCAGCCGTTCCGCACCCGCCCGAATGGCCTGCGCGACTGACATTATGTCCATCAGCCCGCCCTATTCGGCCAGAGTGGCGAGCCGCTTGGCTTCGTCCTCGGCAATCAAAGCATCGAGCAATTCGCCAATACCCGTTCCAGCAAGGATTTCGGGCAGTTTGTGCAGCGTCAGACCGATGCGATGATCGGTCACACGGCCTTGCGGGAAATTGTAGGTGCGGATGCGTTCCGAACGGTCGCCGCTGCCGACCATCGCCTTGCGCGCTTCGGCCTCTGCCCCTTGCGCTTCCTCGCGCTGGGCCTCGTACAGGCGGGCGCGCAGGACCTGCATCGCCTTTTCCTTGTTCTTGTGCTGGCTACGCCCGTCCTGACAGGTGACAACCGTGTTCGTGGGCAAGTGGGTGATGCGGATCGCGCTGTCGGTGGTGTTCACGTGCTGGCCGCCCGCCCCGCTGGCGCGGTAGGTGTCGATCTTCAGTTCGGTCGGGTCGATATGGACGTCCACCTCGTCCGGTTCGGGCAGCACTGCCACTGTGGCTGCGCTGGTATGGATGCGTCCGCCGCTTTCGGTCACCGGTACGCGCTGCACGCGGTGAACCCCGCTTTCGAATTTCAGTTTCGCAAAAACGCCGGTGCCGCGCACATTGGCGACTATTTCCTTGAAGCCGCCGACTTCGCTGGCGCTCATGCTGACAGGCTCCACCTTCCAGCCTTGTTCGGCAGCATATTTTTCATACATCCGGTACAGATCGCCTGCGAACAAAGCCGCTTCGTCACCGCCGGTGCCAGCGCGGATTTCCAGCATCGCAGGCCGCGCATCGGCAGAATCGCGTGGCAGCATGGCGATGGCGAGAGAGCGCTCCGCCTCGGGCAGCTTCACCCTCAGTAGCGCCAGATCTTCCTCGGCCATTGCCTTCATTTCCGGATCTGAAAGCATGTCTTCCAGCTCGGCCGCTTCGGCCCGCATCGCCTGCACCTGCGCCGCCGTGTTCGCCACCGGCTCCAGTTCCGCATAATCGCGGCTGGCCTGCACAAACGCATCGCCTTCCAGCTGGCCGGACGCCATACGCGCTTCCAGTTCCGCAAAGCGGTCGCTCAGATGGCGCAGGCGTTCGTCGGGAATGGTCACGATGGAAAAATCCTACAAGCTTGACACATTTGACACTGTGTCACCCTTGGCAATGGGCTCAAGCTATTGGTTTGATTGAAAATAGATTGCGGAAGCAAGTTGACACATCGGGCGTAAAACGAGGCCAATCCAACAGGATCGGTGCTGCCGGTTTAAGGGCAGGCGTAGCGTGTAGGGAAGTGATTTCTTCGCTGTCTTGTCTGCTGCGCTGTCACGCAATGGAAAGCTGGGCAGCGGACCAGGCGCGGTGCGACAAAGCGCATCTAACCGCCGAAGCGGTCCTCGCCTAAGATGGATATCACACGCTCGGAGATACTCACTTCCCCAGCTGTATCCGAGACGTTGGTGAGTTTAAATTCTCCGTCTGGATCGTCAGTCGCCCGAACGTAAAGCGCTGCATTAACTCCGTCGGTTCGCGCCTTGATTCCCCGCTTTTTGGGGTTCTGTTTAAACGCAGTCCAGCAGTTCACACCTCCCCGCCTGAGCAATGCCGCAGTCGCACTGGCTTTCGCCTCAAGCTCATCGCTTTCAGGCAAAATTGCCACGCCTGCTTCTGGTGACTTCTCCCCCACCAACATCGCCAACCGCTCGATCCCAGCCGCCCAGCCGACCGCAGGCGTCGCTGTTCCACTAAGGCTTTCCATCAGGCCATCATAGCGCCCTCCGCCAAGGATGGTGCTCTGGCTACCCAGTGCATCGGCTGCGGCGCTGCCTTCGTCGGGAATGAATTCAAACGCTGTGTGGCGGTAATAGTCGAGCCCGCGCACAAGGCTGTCGGCGCGCTTCCACTTCACATCGGCTGCATCGAGTCCGGATTTCACATCATCAAAGAAGCGCAGCGCATCCTCGGACAGGAATGCGTCGATCTTCGGCGCACCGGCCACGAATGGGCGGTCGCGGCGGTCCTTGCTGTCCAGAATGCGCAAGGGGTTCTTCTCCAGCCGTTCCTGCGAATCGTCGCTGAGGTCGCCTTTCACAGCGCGGAAATGCTCGATCAGCGCCGAACGCCATGCTTCGCGACTGGTCCCGTCTCCCAGCGTATTGAGATGCAGGGTCACGCCCCCGGGACCAGTGGCGATCCCCAGCTCGCGCAGCAGCTGGTCGGCCATTGCCAGCAATTCCACATCGGCCTGCGGTTCGCCTGCCCCGATGATTTCAGCATCCAGCTGGTGGAACTGGCGATAGCGGCCTTTCTGCGGCCGCTCGTAGCGAAACAGCGGGCCGTGGGTGCCCACCTTCAGCGGAACGTGCTGCTGCCAGCCATTGGTCAGGAACGCGCGGGCAATTCCAGCAGTAAATTCAGGGCGCAAGGTCAGTGATTCCCCGCCGCGATCATCGAAGGAATACATTTCCTTCGACACGACATCGGTGGTTTCGCCCAGCGAGCGAGCGAACACATCGGTCTTTTCAAACACCGGCATTTCGATGCGGCGGAAACGGTAAAGCTTGCGCACCCGCTCGAACGTCTCGACGACAAAAGCGAAGGACTCCGCATCGGGGCCGAAAATGTCCTGCGTTCCGCGTATGGCTTGTGGTGTTTTGGGCATGACCGGCCACTTAGGCCAGAGGGCCGCCTGCCGCAATATTGCTGCGCTGCAGCAGTTTCACGGTTGCGTGACAGGCCCCTCGCGCTAGAGGGTGGCAAACGCGTCAGCAGCGACAAGCGAGAAATATTACATGCGTATCGACCTAATCCCTACCGGCGAAAATGTGCCGGAAGAACTCAATGTCATTATCGAAGTGCCCACCGGCGGCGAGCCTGTGAAATACGAATTCGACAAGGCATCGGGCGCGCTGTTCGTCGACCGTATCCTGCACACGCCTATGCGTTACCCCGCCAATTACGGTTTTGTGCCGCACACCCTGTCGCCCGACGGCGATCCGCTGGATGCGTTGGTTATCGCGCGAAGCCCGTTTATCGCTGGCTGCGTCGTGCGTGCCCGCCCGATCGGCGTGCTCAATCTGGAAGACGAGCATGGCGGCGACGAGAAGCTGATCTGCGTGCCGGTGGACACAACCTTCCCGTATTATTCGGATGTCGGTGAGACGAAGGATCTGCCCAGCATCATCTTCCAGCAGATCGAACACTTCTTCACGCACTACAAGGATCTGGAGAAGGAGAAGTGGGTTCGCATCGGCAAATGGGGCGATGCCGCCGAAGCGCGCCAGATCGTGCTCGAAGCTGTGGAACGAGAGAAGACCGAAGGCTGAGCCTGATAATTCCGGCTGTAAGAGCCGCGAATTATTCCACCGGCCGCGCGGAATCGAGCAAATCGTTTTCCCCGTCACCGCCAGAAGCGCGCTCAGCCTCCACCATATCGGCAATATCGTCCGCCGGCCGCATGTCTTCTTCTTCCAGCGAGGAAGCAGACTTGCGCCTCGGCGTGCGTGATGCCTTGGTACTCTCCGGCCCGGAAGGCTGCTCTTGCGTGGTCGATGAAGGCGTATTCGCTGCCTGCCCTTCTGCGATATTGCTGAACGGCAGCGGCGTGGTCCGTGGGTCGAAGCGCAGGCGATAAATCGGTTCCGGCAGGCCGAACCCTGCATCTTCCAGTGCGGTCTTTACCGCCGGTATTGCGCGGCTCTGGGCCTTGTTCCAGTCCGCTTCGTTCTGGTCGATCCAGCCCATGAACCGGATCAGCACATTGGAATCGCCCACTTCCACAATCCGCGCCTCCGCTGGCGGTGTTGCCAGAACGAAGGGCAGCGCCTGCAGTGTCGCACGGCCCAGAACGCGGGCCGCCTGCGCATCGTCATCCGCATCCACGCCCAGATCGAACTCGAACCGGCGCTGCGGATTGCGGGTGTAATTCAGGATGATGGCGCGGAATACCTGCCCGTTGGGAATGCGCAGATGGTTGCCATCCAGTGTCATCAGGATTGTGGCCCGGCTGGTCAGGCGAATCACCCGGCCTTCCTTATCATCGATCAGCACATGATCGTTGGCGCGGAACGGCTGGCGCAGGCTGAGCATCAGGGACGCGACATAATTTTCTATCGTGTCGCGCATGGCGAAACCCAGCGCGATACCGACCACACCGGCCCCGCCCAGAACCGCCCCCAACAGCGCGCCCGCACCGATAATGTCGAGCGCGATTACAATGCCCAGCACCACGAAGATGAAGCGGATTGCACTGGCAATCAGCTCTGCCAGAAAACCATTGGGCGCGATCCGGTTCCATAACGGCCTGAAGGCCGCAATCGCGTAACCGGTGGCCGCGATGGCAAGGCCGATCAGCAGCGCAAGACCGATTAGTGGCAGCATGGCTGTCAGCTTTGCCGCCCGTTCGCCCAGATTGCCAAGCACACCGATACCGTCATCGACCGTCGCGGAGCGTTCGATCTCGTTGCGTACCGTGGCCACTCCGTCGATCCGCCCGGCAATCTCTTCCGCGCGCGCCATTGCATCGGCATCGGGCACTGTTCCCGACAGGATAACCACGCCGGATCTAACATCGAACCCGACCTTTTCCAGCTCGGGCAGTTCGTCGAATATTCCCGCTATCCGGTTTTTTATCGCGTTATCTGCACCATCGGCGGAAGGCGCGGAAATCTGCGTTTCCGGGGCGGCTTGAACCGCTTCGCTCTCTGCAGGAGCGGCCAGTGGCAGCGCCGCCAGTTGCGCGCCCATCATCAGCGCGGCCAGAGCCGCAACGTATTTCATCATCGAAAGAACCCCTGCCGCCATGTTTGCCAAGACGAGCGGGGCATACACCCTGTTCCCGCAAACGTCTCCGATGGCCGGCAATTAAGGCTCAGGCCAAAGCGAGAAATGCCTTGAACAAACCTGTCAGCAGGAAAGGCAGACCGATGGCCAGCAGCCACAGCATCGCCTGATCGCGGCGGAACTGGCCTGACAGCGCAGGATCATGTGCTTCGGCATCGTTCAGATACCTCCAGCGCGCCTCGACCGCACGGCAGGCGGGAATAATTGCCGCTACCAGCACGATAAGGGCAAAATAGGGGAGGATGGTCGACGTGCCTTCCTTCAGCGCGCCGATAGTCACGAAAATCTGCAGCCCGGTGTAAACCAGCAATGCATAGGCAACATTGTCGCTCATCGCCTTTCGCCAGTCGCGGGCGTCCGATGCGGTTTGCTGCGGCGCGACGTTCCTACGTGTTTGGTCGATAGCTTTTGCCATCCGACTCTCTCCCCTGACATACTCTCGAGGATGGAGTATTCCAAAGGAGAGGCTCAGTATCAAGGGCCATGAGGATTTCGCAAGATTGTTGCGGCATCGGGCAACCATCCTGCTGTTGGTGTAACCGTCCGTCCGATGTGTTCCATGCGCCAAGCCTGCCAGTTTTCGACGAACAGGGGTTTTGCACGCGGCCAGCGCTGCTAAACGGTGCTGCATGACCATGCTAGAAACCGAACGCGCCCTGCAAAGTGAAGCCGAGACGGAGCGCAGTGCGGCGCCGCCGATCCCGCAGGGCGGACTGGAAGTAATCTCGATTGCCAAAAGCTATGACAAGCGAGCGGTGTTGAGCGATATTTCGCTGACCGTTGGTAAAGGCGAAGTTCTGGGCCTGCTCGGCCCCAATGGCGCGGGCAAGACAACCTGTTTTTATTCCATCATGGGCCTGGTGCGCCCTGATGCCGGGCGTATCCTGATGGACGGCGAGGATGTGACCAGACTGCCGATGTATCGCCGCGCTGTACTGGGCCTTGGCTATCTGCCGCAGGAAACCAGCATCTTTCGCGGAATGACGGTGGAGCAGAACATCAATTCGGTGCTCGAGGTTGCAGAGCCTGACAAGCAGTCGCGTGCTGCGGAGCTGGAACGGCTGCTGGACGAGTTCGGCCTGACCCGTCTGCGCAGTTCGCCTGCGATGGCGCTGTCGGGAGGGGAACGGCGCCGCTGCGAAATTGCCCGCGCGCTGGCGGCACGGCCCTCTATCATGCTGCTGGACGAACCATTTGCCGGGATCGACCCGCTATCGATCAGCGATATCCGCGATCTTGTCGCAGATCTGAAAACCCGCGGTATCGGTGTGCTGATCACCGATCACAATGTGCGCGAGACACTGGAAATCGTCGACCGGGCCTGCATCATCTATGGCGGACAGGTGCTGTTTGCCGGAACCCCGCAGGAACTGGTCGCCGACGAGAATGTGAAGCGCCTTTATCTTGGCGAGAATTTCGAGTTGTGAATTTTTCTGCCGGCCTTCTGGCTGGAACATGGTTCCCGCCCACTCATGCTCCCAAGCGATAGCGAGCCGATATAGTGGCACTCGGCCCCCGTCTTGATCTCAGGCAGTCGCAATCGCTGGTGATGACGCCGCAATTGCAGCAGGCTATCCGCCTTCTGGCCGCGTCCAATCTGGAAATCGAAACATTCGTTGCCGAGGCGCTGGAGGAAAACCCGCTGCTGGAAGCCGGGGACGTCAGCCGCGAAAATGGTGACGGTGACGCACCCGGCGATGCCGATCCTGTCCCTGATGCAATGGCACAGGATGCGAGCGGTGAAAGCGCGCTCGATCTCCATACCGGCTCGATCGACCGCGACCGGGACACAGGCGACGGCGAATGGGGCAGCGCAGGCGCCGCATCGGCGGCAGATGATGCAACCCCGTTCGAAGAACGCACCAGCGCCGATCTCTCGCTGGCCGATCATCTGCTGGAGCAGGTCGGCAGCATCGCCGCCAACCCGCGCGAGGAATTCATCGCCCGCCATCTGATCGGCATGGTCGACCCCGCAGGCTATCTTCCCTCCGATCTACGCGGAGTGGCGCACGAGCTGGGCACTACGATGGACGACGTGGAAGACGCCCTGTTCGTGGTTCAGGCGCTGGAACCCACGGGCGTGGGCGCGCGGTCTCTGGCCGAATGCCTTGCGCTGCAGGCGAGGGAGGCGGACCGTTACGATCCATGTATGCAGCGGCTGATCGAAAACCTCGATCTGGTAGCCAGGGGCGACCTCGCCCGGCTGCGCCGGATGTGCGATGTCGATGATGAAGACTTCGCTGATATGCTGTCGGAACTGCGCGGATACGATCCCAAGCCGGGGCTTGCCTTTGGCAGTGTGGAATCGACTGCGGTGGTGCCTGACATTCTGCTGGGGCGAGCTGTATCGGGCGAATGGAAAATTAGTCTCAATTCCGATACCCTGCCCCGCCTGATCGTTAACCGGGACTATGCGCTGGAACTGGAAGGCGGCTGCACAGACAAGGCGAGCAAGTCGTGGCTGAAGGAAAAGCTGGCCGATGCGCGCTGGCTGATCAGCGCGCTGGACCAACGGCAGAAGACCATTCTGGCAGTCTCTGCCGAAATCGTAAAACAGCAGGCAGGATTCTTTCGTGAAGGGGTCAGCAGGCTCAAACCGCTGACCCTGCGCGAGGTGGCCGACGCCATCGAAATGCATGAAAGCACAGTCAGCCGGGTTACCAGCAACAAATATATGAGCACCGAGCGGGGCACGTTCGAGCTGAAATATTTCTTCACCAGCGGGGTCGGGCGCTCGGGTGAAGGCAGTGACGGCGCGGGCGCTTCGAGCGAGGCGGTAAAGGCACGGATCAGAGCGCTGACCGATGCCGAGGAGCCGAAGACAATCCTGTCCGACGACAAACTGGTCGATTTGCTGAAGGGCGAGGGTTTCGACATCGCGCGACGGACAGTGGCGAAATACCGCGAGGCGATGGGGATCGGCAGCAGTGTGCAAAGACGGCGGGCGAAGAAGCTGGCGGCTTTATCTTAGTGCGCAACACGAAAACTCCCGCCCGCCACCAACATTTCCATCTCAACTGAACAATGCGACTCGCCGGACTTCCTAAGTTTACATCATATTAACCTTTTCCGTTCAGACCTTTTGTGGTTAATCCATGACAACACCTCTTGACGAGGCGTTACCGGCCTCGCGGGGCAAATGACACACGTTACAGGTTTCTAGGGGGACTACCCGATGCGCGTACTGCTGATCGAAGACGAGCCGACAACGGCAAAGGCTATCGAGCTGATGCTGACCACCGAAGGTTTTAATGTCTATTCGACCGATCTCGGCGAAGAGGGTTTGGACCTGGGCAAGCTGTATGATTACGATATCATCTGCCTCGATCTGAACCTGCCCGATATGCATGGCTACGACGTGCTGAAGAAACTGCGCGTCGCCAAGGTGCAGACGCCGGTCCTGATACTTTCCGGCATTGCCGAGATGGACTCCAAGATCCGCTCGTTCGGTTTTGGCGCGGACGATTATGTGACCAAGCCGTTCCACCGCGAGGAACTGGTTGCGCGCATCCACGCCGTTGTGCGCCGCTCGAAGGGCCACAGCCAGTCGATCATCCGCACCGGCAAGCTGGCCGTGAACCTCGATGCGAAAACTGTCGAAGTCGACAACGCACGGGTCCACCTGACCGGCAAGGAATACGCCATGCTGGAGCTGCTTAGCTTGCGCAAAGGCACCACGCTGACGAAGGAAATGTTCCTCAACCACCTGTATGGCGGAATGGACGAACCGGAACTCAAGATTATCGACGTTTTCATCTGCAAGCTGCGCAAGAAATTAAGCCATGCCTGCGCGGGTGAAAACTACATCGAAACCGTATGGGGACGTGGCTACGTGCTTCGCGATCCGGACGAAGCTGCCGAGGCGGCGTGATATGTTTTGCCGGGCTTAGGCCCGGCCCCTTAGGCGCCGGGCGGCGGCATTCGCCGCCTTGGCTTTTCTCGCATTAGCTCGGGCGCGCAATCGCGCTTGCGGACCAAAGATGGTCGGGGGAATGCCTGATCTAGAGAAATCTCTTTCGGGGGGAACACGCTCGGGGTGGAAACACCACGGGCGTTTTCTTATGGGCCGACACTATGACTGCTCACAAACCCGGTGATCCCACCACACTCAAACGTCTGTATGGCCGCTCCATCGGCAAGCCGCTGCGCGCGCATCAGACAGCGCTGGTGGAGAACCTTCTGCCACAAATCGCGGTTCCGGCAGAGGGGCCGGTAACAGCGGAGCTACTGTTCGGCGAAGACTGTCCGATGCACTTCGAAATCGGATTCGGCAGCGGGGAACATCTGGCTGACCGCGCGGATATGCTGCCGAACCACGGACTAATCGGTGCCGAGCCCTATCTTAACGGTGTCGCGGCGGCGCTGGCTCATATCGACGAGCAGCGGCTCAGCAATATCCGCTTGCATCACGGCGACGCACTGGATGTGCTGGCGCGCATTCCCGATGGCGGGCTGACCATGGCCTATCTTCTCCATCCCGATCCTTGGCCCAAGGCGCGCCATGCGAAGCGGCGCATGATGAATGACGGCCCGGTGCGGATGATTGCCGACAAGCTGAAGCCGGGCGGCGAGTTTCGCTTCGGCACCGATCACGATATCTATCTGCGCCACGCTTTGATGGTGATGCGCCGGTTTACCGACGAATTCGAATGGATCGCGGAAAACCGGGAAAGCTTTGAAAAACGTCCTTCCGGTTGGTGCGAAACGCGGTACGAACACAAGGCGCGCAACACGTTCGGCCACGAAGTCTGGTATTTCCGTTTCCGTAGGCGGTAGGTCGATTTGCTCTAGGTGGCTCTGCGCGGCAGCCGTATAGGCAGGTATTGCGGCCGGACCGTGCGGGCGGCAATTCCACAGGGCGCTGATTTCCATGCTGACGGAATATTCTGCCCACATAGGGCTGATCTTACTGCTTGTCACATTGGCCGCTTTCGTCAGCGAAAGACGCCCGCCGGTGGTTATCGCGGTGGTCTCGGCCTTGGCCATGCTGCTGCTGGGTTATCTCGGCCGTGACGAATTGCTGGATGTATTCGGCAATTCGGCCCCCATCACAATCGCCGCCATGTTCATCTTATCCGGAGCTTTGCTGCGCACAGGTTCGCTGGAGGCAGTGTCAGGCTGGGTCATCAGACGCACCCTGCGGAAGCCACGCCTGGCATTGGCGGAAATAGCCAGCGGAACCGTGGCTGCATCCGCTTTCATGAACAATACGCCGGTCGTCATCGTGATGATCCCGATAGTCCAGCGACTGGCCAAATTGCTGAAAGTCGCACCGACGCGGCTGCTGATCCCGCTATCCTATCTGTCGATACTGGGCGGGACGCTGACCCTTATCGGCACGTCGACCAATCTTCTGGTCGACGGCGTGGCACAGGAAAAGGGACTGGCGGCATTCGGTATTTTCGAAATTACTGCTGTTGGTGCAGTGGCCGCCGTGTCGGGCATCGCGGTGCTGCTGATCCTTGGCCCCCTGCTGCTGCCCGATCGCGGCCCGCGGCAATTGGATGAAGAGCGCGAAAGCGATCTTTATCTCTCGCATCTGAGCATCCAGCCGGACAGCAGGATGCTGGGGCAGAGGCTGATGCACACCGCTCTGGCACAGCGGCCCGGCGTGACTATCGTCGCGCTCAAACGCGGCCCATCGCTCCAGCGGCGCGGGCTGAAGGCAGAGGTGCTGGAGCCAGGCGACCAGATCGTGGTCGCGGCCAGCCCCACCGAAATCGTTTCGCTGGCCGAAGCCCGCGACTTCAGGACCGGGCTGGTTGGCGTGGGTGGCGGTGTTGCGACGTCGCGCCCCGACCGGCCTGCGGATTTGCGCTATGTCGAGGCGGTGGTTTCGGCAACGCACCCGATTGTCGGGCGGCGGCTGGCGGAAATCCCTCTTCTGTCCCGCCTGAAAATCCGCGTTCTCGGCCTGTCGCGGCCCCGCCACGTGGCCGGCCCTGTGCTGGGTGAGGTTCGTGTGCGGGCCGGCGACCGGCTACTGATCGCGGCGGGCGATGATGCCGCGCAGGCGCTGCAAAGCAATGTGCAGCTGGCCGATGTAACCGAATCCTCCATCAAGTCCTTCCGCCGCGACAAGGCACCGATCGCCCTCGCCACTCTGGCAGGCGTCGTGCTGGGCGCGGCGGTCTTCGGCCTGCCGATCGATGCGCTGGCTGTCGGCGGCGTGGCCATCGTCCTGATGACCCGCTGTCTGGAACCGGACGAGGCATGGAGCAGCCTCGATGGCAGCACGTTGGTGCTGATTTTCGCGATGCTCGCTTTTGGCCAGGGGCTCGATAATGCCGGTACGGTGGACCTGCTGATCAGCTGGCTGCAACCGCTGATGATGGTCAGTTCACCGCTGCTGCTGATTGTCATGATTTACGGCATTACAAGCGCGCTGACCGAAATGGTGACGAACAATGCCGTGGCTGTCATCATGACGCCCATCGCAATCGGTTTGGCGCAGGCAGGCGGTATCGATCCGCGCGCGTTGATCGTGGCGGTGATGTTCGGGGCCAGCGCCAGCTTCGCCACGCCCATTGGATACCAGACCAACACGCTGGTCTACGGCGCCGCCAATTACCGCTTCCGCGATTTCATGAAGATCGGCCTGCCGATGAATATAGGTGTTGGCATTGCCGTATGCCTGGCGATTACCGTTTTCTACTGATCCCTTGGGATCGCATTGGGCAGGTGAACGGGGATACCTTCCCGGCACCCGGTTCAGCTTGTGCAGAAAAACGCACATAGCGGATGGCTATGGGAAAAGTGATGCTTTTGATCGGCGCCATATTTCTAGCGATTGGACTGGTATTCGGTACAATCGGCAGCTGGGCGTATTTTGATGACCGGAAACTGGCCGATTCCGGCGTTCACACCGACGGCACCGTGATAGCCATGCTTGGGGGTGGCAGCAGTTCCGTGACATACACGCCGCGCATCGAATTCCACGACACTGCCGGAGTACGCCACGAATTCAATGGCGCCGTCGGCAGCAGACCGCCGATCTATGCCACTGGCGATACGGTCGCAGTTATCTATGACCCGGACGCTCCGGACGATGCAATGATCGGCGATGCGTTCGATCGTTATTTCCTGCCAATGATGTTTGGAGGAATGGGGCTGCTCTTCACGTTGATAGGCGGGGGAATGCTGGTCGCCTATTGGCGGCGGCGGCGGAGCAACCAAAACTTGCTGACATCGGGCATCTCGATTCGGGCGCGCTTCATGGAATGTTACCGTGACACCCGCATCCGGATAAACGCACGCCATCCGTACCGCGTCGTGGCGCAAGCGACCCATCCTGCAACCGGCAAACTGCAGAGCTTCACCAGTGAACCGATCTGGATCGATCTGAGCGATCGGCTGGCAGGGCGCGATGTGCGTGTGATGCTCGATCCGGCAAAACCGAAACGGCATTATATGGATCTGGCGGAATATATCGGTGCGAGCGAAATGGCCTGATTGTCCTGCCCGCCACGGCCACAGGAACCAGTGCCAGCTTCGACAGCTTGATCCTGTAAACACATACAGGAGCCTGCCATGATCACGACCGTAAATCCCGCAACCGGCGAAACATTGGCCGAGTACCGGACGCTGGACGAATGCGGCATCGACACAGCGCTCGATCTGGCACAGGCGACCTACCGCGATTGGCGCACCAGCCCGATAGAGCGGCGCACCGCCGTCCTGAAGAAGCTGGGCGACCTGTATCTGGAACAGACCGACGATCTGGCGAAACTGGCCGTTGCGGAGATGGGCAAGCCTGTTTCACAGGCGCGCTCCGAAGTCGAAAAATGCGCCAGCCTGTTTCATTATCTGGCGGAAAAAGGCCCGGCTATGCTGGAGCCGCTGGAGTGGGAACTGAGCGGTGGTGGCACCGCCCAAGGCCTGTGGCTGCCACAGGGGCCGGTACTGGCTGTGATGCCGTGGAATTTCCCGTACTGGCAGGTGGCCCGCTTTCTTGCGCCGACAATTCTGGCTGGCAATGTCGGCCTGCTCAAACACGCCAGCATCGTGCAGGGAACAGCAGCGAAACTGGCCGAACTGGTGGTGGAAGCCGGAGGGCCCGACGGCCTCTTCCAGAACCTGTGCATCGGCTCTGACCCGGTAGCCGGAATTCTGGCTGACGACCGCGTGATCGCCGCCACGCTGACCGGTAGCGAAGGAGCCGGGCGGGCGGTGGCCGAGCAAGCGGGCAAACATATCAAGAAAGTTGTTCTGGAACTGGGCGGGTCCGATCCGTTCATCGTCATGCCCTCTGCCGATATCGATCAGGCAGTGGAGGACGCAGTGCTTGCGCGTATCCAGAACAATGGCCAATCCTGCATTTGCGGCAAGCGCACCATCGTCCATGCCGACATTTACGACGAATTCTCCCAAAAGTTCATCACCGCCCTGAGCGCGGTCGAGCCGGGCGATCCGATGGACGATGACACGAAGCTGGGCCCGTTATCGAGCGAGGCGCAGCGCGACACGGTGCTGGATCAGGTCGACACCGCCCGGAAAGAAGGCGCAACACTGCTGTTCGGCGCGGAAAAGCTGGACCGCGACGGGGCGTGGATGACGCCCGGCCTGTTGAGCGAAGTGACAATTGGCAGTGAGACGGGTACAGACGAAATCTTCGGCCCCGTTGGCCAGCTGTACAAGGCACAGGATATGGACGGTGCTGTGCGAATCGCAAACGCCATCCCCTTCGGCCTCGGTTCCGCAGTCTGGACCCGCGACGAGCAGGAACAGGAGCATTTCGCGGCCCATATCGAAGCGGGGATGACGACGTTCAACGCAGTGAACGGATCGCATATCGAAGCGCCATTCGGCGGCATCAAGAATTCCGGTTTCGGACGCGAGCTATCGCAATTCGGGCTGCACGAATTCATGAACCTGAAAACAATCGTGCGCCCGGCCTAAGCTGTCTCTTATACACATCTGACGCTGCCGACGATCTACTCTGTGTAGATC
>OJAU01000027.1_pt1 | contig 132828 bp, 115 predicted proteins | sample 1589791 | NCBI WGS metagenome assembly OJAU01 (sample SAMN05416849, study PRJEB24817) | seawater metagenome | isolation source: Sea water | place: Canada:Atlantic | collected 2013-07 | reverse complement strand
GAGATAGGAGTCCGTCTCGTGGGCTCGGAGATGTGTATAAGAGACAGCTTTATGGCAAAGCACGGTCGTGGTCTTATCTGTGCTCCTATCACTGAGTCACGCTGTAAAGAATTGCAATTGGATATGATGGTCGGTAATAACACCGACCCTCTGGAAACAGCTTTTACAATTTCAGTAGATTTAAAAGGAAGAGGGGTTACTACCGGTATTTCAGCAAGCGACCGGGCCAAAACTATTAATGCGTTAATTTCAAAAGACACTAAACCACACGATTTAAGCCGCCCGGGACATATTTTCCCTTTAAAAGCTAAGGATGGTGGTGTATTGCGCAGAACTGGACATACCGAAGCAGCTATTGATTTTGCTCGTTTAGCTGGCTTAAAACCCGCAGGCGTTATTGTAGAAATCATGAACGAAGATGGGACTATGGCTCGTCTTCCCCATTTAGTAGAAGTAGCTCAAAAATTTGATTTGAAACTCGTTTCGATAGAAGATCTTATTGCTTATCGAATGGAACACGACTCCTTGATTGAAAAAAAGGAAGATTTTGATATTAATACCAAGTTTGGGAAATTCAGGCTCAGAGCTTATAAACAAACTACTAATGAACAAGTTCATATAGCACTTACAAAAGGTCATTGGAAAGAAAACGAACCAGTTCCCGTGCGTGTAAATGCTACTTTGGTAAACAGTGATATATTGGCGGCTTTAACTAATAATGCCGAAAAGAAATTGGATGATATGTTTAATGTCATCAATAATGAAGATAAAGGTGCCATCGTTTTTATAAATCAGCAAAGTCAATCGCTTAATCTGTTAAACCGTTTAAAAGAATTAAAAGACAATCAAAGTGGTGATGACGTATCAAAAGCGCCACGCATTAAGATGGATAACAAAGATTTTGGTATTGGTGCCCAAATTCTGCACGATTTAGGAATCCATAAACTACGCTTAATTTCGAACAGTGAACAAACCAAACGTGTTGGTATGATTGGGTATGGACTGGAAATTATAGAATACGTTAATTACTAAAGCACAGATAAAATAGCTTTCTTCATAGCCTCTGCCCTCTTTTTAACTTCGGCTTCCGTCCAACCTATTTTTATTAAAGAAGAAACTGTACGGCTCATCCATGCATCACTTTTTGAAAAGTCGGTATTGTTTAAATCTTGTATTTGATTTTTAATTTCAGAAGAAAGCGGTGCCAAAGATTTTAAGTTACGAAGGTGTTCCCAACCGTTTATATAATGCCAATTATTAGTGTACCAGTAAAAACAAGCCTCTACCCCACTTTCAGACAACGCTTTGTGTGCTTTTGTGGCTAATTCTTCTGAAGGTAAAAAGAAGTTTAAAAAGGAATAGTTTTCTTCCCCACCTTCCGGAACACGTCTAAAGGTTACTCCTTCAATTGTTTCCAATACCTCACGGATAATAGTGTAATTCCTTTTTTGAGTCGCAAGAATAGAATCTAACTTATCTAATTGTGCGATACCTACGGCTGCATTTAATTCAGAAATACGAAAGTTATACCCTAAATGTGGATGCGTTTCTGCTCCGCGATCAGAGCCAACGTGATCGTGACCGTGATCTTGGTATTGATCGGCGTTCACAGCATATTTTTCAGAATTTGTAATGACGGCACCACCTTCACCACAAGTAATAGTCTTTACAAAGTCGAATGAAAAACAGCCTAAATCGCCATAGCTGCCAAGAGGTTTTCCTTCAAAAGTACCGCCAATAGCTTGGCAGGCATCTTCTAATAGCAGTAAGTTATGTTTATCACATATTTGTTTCAGCACCTTTAAATCTGCCATAGAACCGCACATATGCACTGGCATGATACATTTTGTTTTTGAAGTTATAGCATTTTCTACAGCTTTTGGATCTAATGTTAGTGTATCATCAATATCTACCAATACCGGAACAGCCCCTAACATCATTATTGATTCAAAACTAGCAACAAATGTAAAGGTGGGCATAATCACTTCATCTCCGGCTCCTACTCCGGCTGAAGCTAATGCCACAGTTAAAGCAGAAGTTCCGCTAGAGACTAATTGGCAATGCGCACTTTGCATTCGTTGAGCAAATGTTGTTTCAAATTGCTTTGCTTTCCAATGGCCATTTCGCATTCCATCAAAACCGTAGCGCATTAATACACCACTCTCTAACACATCATTCACTTGTTTCCGCTCTTCAGCACCAAATACTTCAAATCCAGGCATAGTTTGTTTTTTATGTTACCAACAAAGGTAGGATTTGCCTTTTGAAGTTGCAATAGGTAAATCAATCCCGTTTCAACAACCTATTTAAAAAAAATTATATTGTAAGAAAAATATTGTTCTTCCTACAAAACCATACACTATCTACGGAGTATCCATACATTATCTATGGAGCATCTATACCTAATCTAACCGTATGACCCTCCCTGAAAAAACTATTTAGGTGCTATGAGATGTATTCCCTTTTAAATTTTACCATTTTATTAGTAGTTAACTCGCTTATTCCTATTAATTTTAGCAACTTTTTTAACCTTTAATTTTTTAAAACTAAGATTATGACAAATCAAGACCTTTTAGCCGTTGCGCAAGAGTTTGGAAGCCCCGTTTATGTATATGATGCTGATACTATAAAAAAGCAGTACAAAACGTTAACAAACTCCTTTAAACAGGTTAAGAAGGTTAAGATTCATTATGCTGTAAAGGCGTTGTCAAATATTTCAGTCTTAAAACTGCTTAGTTCGTTAGGCAGTGGTTTGGACACCGTTTCTATTCAAGAAGTTCGTTTGGGTATTGAAGCTGGTGTGGATCCAAAAGATATTATTTACACCCCAAACGGTGTTTCATTAGAGGAAATTGAAATTGCCGCAAAATTGGGTGTGCAAATCAATATTGATAATCTTTCCATTTTAGAGCAATTTGGGACGAAGCATCCAACTATCCCGGTGTGTATTCGTATTAACCCTCACGTTATGGCAGGTGGAAACACTAATATTTCCGTAGGACATATTGATAGTAAATTTGGAATTTCGATTCACCAATTGCCCTTGATGGAACGTATTGTTGAAAATACAGGCATGACCATTAACGGTATCCACATGCACACGGGTAGTGACATTTTGGATATTGAAGTGTTTTTATATGCTGCTGAAATTTTATTTGAAACCGCAAAACACTTCAAAAATTTAGAGTTTATTGACTTTGGAAGCGGATTTAAAGTCCCTTATAAAAAAGATGATATTGAAACAGATGTTTCAGAATTAGGAAAAAAACTAAGCAAACGTTTTAATGAGTTTTGTAAAGACTACGGAAAGGAATTGACCTTAGCCTTTGAGCCTGGAAAATTCTTGGTAAGTGAAGCTGGAAAATTTTTAGTGCAGGTAAACGTAGTTAAACAAACTACTTCCACTGTTTTTGCGCAAGTAGATAGTGGATTCAACCATTTAATACGACCAATGTTATACGGATCGCAGCATGAAATTGAAAATGTATCGAACCCTAAAGGGAAACAGCGATTTTATAGTGTTGTAGGGTATATATGTGAAACCGATACATTTGCCAACAACCGACGTATTTCTGAAATTCGTGAAGGCGATATTTTGTCGTTTAGCAATGCCGGGGCCTATTGTTTTTCTATGGCGAGCAACTACAATTCACGATATCGCCCAGCCGAAGTACTTTGGTATAAAGGAAAAGCGCATTTGATTAGAAAACGGGAAACATTTGAAGATATACTTTCCAACCAACAGGTAATTGAATTATAGTAATCAGCCCCTTAGTTGGGGCTTTTTTTATTATTTTCTGAATATGAAACTCACTAAACTACAATTGGTTTTAATCAGTATCGGAGTACTAATCACCATAATCGGACTTATTACCGGGTGGTACCTCTTTATTTTTCTGTGGTTACCGCTAGGTATTTTATTCAGAAAAAAATGACCAAAATTATAAGAATAACTTATAAATAAAGTTATTACCAACAAATGAATTGTATATTTGCAAAAAAATTAAAAACACTTTCTCCCCAAAGTATATTAATAAATAACAACCTACATGTTTAGTTCCCTTCAAAACAAAAAAGTTTTAGTTACAGGAGGTGCCGGATTCATAGGCTCGAACCTATGTGAAGCATTATTAAAGATTGGAAGTACTGTTATTTGTTTAGATAATTTTGCTACTGGACATAAAAAAAACATCGCCCCTTTTCTTTCTTCAGAAAAATTCATTTTTATTGAAGGTGACATAAGAGACTTAAAAACGTGTCAAGAAGCATGTAAAAATGTTGATTTTATTTTGCATCAAGCAGCATTAGGGTCTGTTCCTCGTTCTATAGAAGATCCTATTACCAGTAATGATGTTAATGTTTCTGGTTTTTTAAATATGCTTGTCGCGGCTCGTGATAATAACGTAAAACGCTTTGTATACGCGGCTAGTTCCTCTACTTATGGAGATTCTGAAAATCTTCCGAAAGTAGAAGAGGTTATCGGAAAACCAATGTCGCCCTATGCCATTACAAAGTATGTAAATGAACTATACGCTGATAACTTCAAGCGGACGTACAATTTAGATACAATCGGGTTACGTTATTTTAATGTTTTTGGAAGAAGGCAAGACCCTAATGGTGCTTATGCAGCAGTTATACCGAAGTTTGTTATTCAGTTTATGAATCATGAAAGTCCGACTATTAATGGTGACGGAACTTTTTCACGTGATTTTACGTACATAGACAATGTCGTGCAAATGAATTTATTGACCATTACAACCGATAATCAAAAAGCTTTGAATGAAGTATATAATACTGCTGTAGGAGACAGAACTACTATTAAATCTATGGCAGAGGATTTACGTACCTATTTATCTGCTTACGATTCTAAAATTGCAGAAATAGAAATAAAACATGGCCCTAACAGAAAAGGAGATATCCCGCATTCATTAGCATCCATTGATAAAGCAAAACAAAACTTAAACTATCAACCCACCCATATATTTAAAGAAGGTTTACAAGAAGCTGTGGATTGGTATTGGAATAATTTACAATAATACAAATGGAAAAAATAGCAATAATTGGGTTAGGCTACGTTGGTCTTCCCTTAGCCAGACTTTTTGCAACAAAATACGCTGTTGTAGGCTTTGATATCAATCAAGCGCGTGTAGATGAATTAATGACTGGCCGAGATAGCACACTTGAGGTTGAGGATGACATTCTTCAAGAAGTACTTGTTTTAAAAAACCCAACACATAAAAATAAAGAAGAAACAGGGCTTTATTGTACTACTAATTCTGAAGAATTAAAAGACTGTACTTATTTTATTATTACAGTTCCTACTCCCGTAGATAAAAACAATCGTCCCGTTTTAACACCGCTAATTAAGGCTAGTGAAACAGTTGGAAAGGTACTTAAAAAAGGAGATGTTGTAATTTACGAATCTACCGTATATCCTGGTGCAACTGAAGAAGAGTGTATTCCTGTTTTAGAAAAATCTTCTGGTTTTACTTTCAACAAAGAATTTTATGCAGGGTATTCTCCTGAGCGTATTAATCCTGGAGATAAAGAACATACAATTGATAAAATTTTAAAAGTGACCTCTGGTTCCACACCTGAAGTTGGAAAACAAATTGATGATTTATATGCGTCGATTATTACCGCTGGTACGCACCTTGCTCCTACCATTAAAGTTGCAGAAGCGGCCAAGGTCATCGAAAACTCCCAACGTGATATCAATATTGCCTTTGTAAACGAATTGGCTAAAATCTTTAATATGATGGATATTGATACCCATGCCGTATTAGAAGCTGCTGGAACTAAATGGAATTTCTTACCGTTTAAACCCGGTCTGGTTGGCGGGCATTGTATTGGAGTTGATCCGTATTATCTGGCTCAAAAAGCACAAGAGCTGGGCTATCACCCAGAAATCATATTAGCCGGGCGCCGCATGAATGATAGTATGGGACAGTATGTAGCCAGTGAAGTAATCAAGTTGATGCTTCGTAACGACCTAAAAATAAAGAATGCCAATATTTTGGTATTGGGCATTACGTTTAAGGAAAATTGCCCGGATGTTCGCAATACCAAAGTGGTCGATGTCATTAAACAATTGAAAGAATACGAAACCAACGTGACTATTTATGACCCTTGGGCCAACCCAACGGAGGTACAGGATGAGTATGGATTGGCTACATTAAAAAACTGCCCTAGTGAAACCTATGATGCTATTGTACTTACTGTTGCCCATAATGAGTTTTTGCAATTGGATTTGAATCGATTGAAGAACGGAAACACAGTGGTTTATGATGTGAAGGGTATTTTGGAAGGTAAAGCACAGGCTAAATTATAGTCAATTTTAAAGTTTATATTTTCATGACATTTCCGAATGTATAGAGTAAAAAAAGCCAATTGAGTTCTTCTATAAAACGAAATATCGTAACGGGTTTTTTGTGGTCAGTTTTTGGACAAGTAGGTTATTTAGGCGTTGCCTTTATTACCAATATCCTACTTGTTAGAATACTAGGCCCATACGAGTTTGGTCAAATTGGTATAATTATGTTTTTTGTAGCGATTGGAAAAGTACTTACAGAATCTGGGTTATCTGGAGCATTAGTTAGGAAAAATGATGCTACTGAAGAAGATTTTTCAACTGTATTTATTTTCAACCTCATTATATCTTTTGTACTTGTTGCCGTTATAATAGTGATGTCAGGGTATGTGGCGGATTTTTATAAGGATACTTCTTTAGAAAATATTTTAATTGTTTCCTCTATGGTGTTATTAATTGATGCCTTCAGGATACCTCAAAATGCTAAATTAGTAAAAGAATTAAAGTTTAAGAAAAAAGCGGCTTACGAATTTACTGCTATCTTTTTTTCTGCCATCATAGCAGTTATTTTGGCTATCAAAGGTGCTGGTGTCTGGGCTATAGTGACAATGCAGTTACTAACTGCCATACTATTAACCTCTTTGCTTTGGATTTTTGAGGGATCTTTAAACCAATTTGTCTTTAGAAAAAAATCTTTTCTTGCTCTTTATAAATTTGGAGTGAATACTACATTGGCTTCTATTTTAAATACAGCATTTGATAACATATATCAACTAATTCTGGGAAAGTATTTTTCAGTAAATCTAACAGGCTTGTTTTATCAAGGTAAAAAGTTACAAGAGATCCCTGTTGGGGTTATTAAATCTACTACACTCGGTGTAGTATTCGCTTCCTTATCTAAGGTACAACATGACATAACTGAGTTTGGCAACTTGTATAAACGAATCATTACTCTTTTTACCATTGTAGTAGGGCTAATATGTTTGCTGGTTTACTATTATGCCGAAAATATTATCTTACTATTATATGGAAAAGAATGGATTGAAGCAGTGTTTTTTGTACAAATATTGATCATTTCTTCTTTTTTCTATTTACAAGAAATCTTTAATAGGGTCATCTTCAAAGTATTTGATAAAACAGAAAAAATATTATACTTAGAAGTTTTAAAAAAATGTATTCAAGCTGCAACCATTATAATAGGGGTTATATTTATGGATATTGAGTTGCTTTTATATGGATTTTTGTTTACAAGTGTGGTAAGCTATCTAATAAATTATTATGTCTCACGGAAGGTTTATAACAGTTTTTCTTGGCATGAAGTTGTATTGATTGCAAAGGTTGTTTTCTTAGCTGTATTGACTATGTTGCTTGCGCATACTATACAAAACTTAATACGTTTAGAGGGCTATTTATCTTTCACGCTAATCCCTATTATCTTAGTCATATATTTTTTAGGAGTCAAATTTTTAAAAATCACCAATATAATTAAAGAGCTATTTACAATTAAACGTTTACTAAAAAATGATTAATCGAATTCTAAATTTCTATAAGAAACAATTTTGGACTGCAGAAAGATATGCTCGACACATAGGCGTTTCAATAGGTGAAGATTGTAGCATTGCCACACATTATTTTGGCTCAGAACCATATTTAATTAAAATAGGCAATCACGTACAAATCACCTCGGGTGTCAAGTTCTTTACACATGGTGGCGGATGGGTATTTAGAGATAAACACCCTCTTATGGATACTTTTGGAAAAATTGAAGTGGGAAACAATGTTTACATAGGAAACAACAGCTTTATACTTCCAGGAGTTACTATTGGAAATGATGTAATTGTCGGTGCCGGTTCAGTAGTGACCAAAAGTGTTTCTAGCGGGATGATTGTTGCTGGTAATCCTGCAAAAGTAATAGGTTCAGTTTCAAGCCTTGAAAAAAAACTAATCCCTTTCAATACCAAAACAAAAAAAATGAACAAGTTTGACAAAAAAAAATATTTGTTAAATATGCAAGAGGATAAATTTATCAAAAAGTAACATTTGGAAGACATAAAGCAACATAAAAAACCGGGAATTATTTACCCTACTATTGTCGTCTTTTCGATTTTGATTGTGCTCTTAATGATACCTGAGCGTATCAGTTTTTTTGATGATGGTCTTAACTTCAACCTTTCTTTAATAGCAATAGTAAATGTTTTGATATTTTGGTCTGGAGTAAAAAAAACTTACAAGTCTTGGCTTAGGTTCGACACCCTTTTTTTAATTGGGTATTTAATCGTGCATACGCAAATTCCCTTTTTGGCCAGTATAGGTATAGAACCTGAACGCCCTTCTTTTGTATGGATCAATAAAAATGTGGTAAACTATGCTAGTTGGATAAGCACTATGGCATTGCTCCTTTGGCTATTAGGGTATCTCTTGTTTATGCGCAGAAATCAAAAACCAAAAAAACAAGCATTTAAAAAATATACCGTATCCTCAAAAAGTATTAACAATATAATGGTTTTGCTATTTCTACTGTTTTTAGGCTTGGTTGGTACAGACTTTTTAGGAGGTAACTACAAAGGTACTGAAAACTGGGGCTCAGGGGCAACGTATGTATTTTTGCTGCTACAAGTAGTGCTGTACTTAAACATCATTTATTTTTTTATAAACACCAAGAATTTAAGCTTCAGCAATATTCTTAAAGTAGCTATAAACAACAAAGCACTGTTTGGGGTTACAGCTAGTTACGTAATTCTCTTTTTATTGATTGGGGATCGAGGTCCTGTTATGCAAGTGGGTATATTGATTTTAGGGGGTTACACACTTTATCAAAAGCCTATCACATTTGTTCAACTATTTACTTTAATGGCAATAGGCGCCTTTGTTTTTACCTTAATTGGTTTAGGAAGGAGCAGACTACTCTCTAATGATGATTCCAATATCTTAGTAAGAGGTTATAAAAATTTAGCTACAGAAAGCTCGGGTTTTAACCCTACAAATGAATTGGCAGCAAGTAACCGTATTCTATATCGTGCTATTGATGTTGTTCCATATAAACACCCGCATTTGTACGGACTCACTATGTTTACTGAATTAATTGGAGTTATCCCTTTTGGTGGGTCAACTTTTATAAACATTACCAATTTGCCAAAAATGTATTATTCTTCTTCCCTATTTTTTACCATTATAGGTCAAGGGTCTTTATATACATATGGAGAAGGGTCGGAAATCATTGGAGACTTATATATTAATATAGGTATATATGGGGCTTTAATTGTCATGTTTTTCTTTGGTTATTTTATTTCTTTTTTCAGTATTAAAGCGGTCTTTACTAAACAACATACTTATATTATTATATACCTACTTTTATTGATTACTGCAATTTATTTAAACAGGTCCCATATATTAATGCCACTAAAATTTATTGTCTATGCTTTAATTGTAGACAGGTTATTAACTAAACGCGTTTACGAATGAGCACTAAACTAAAAGTGGCATTTTTGGTCACCTCTTTAAATCCAGGTGGGATAGAATATTATTTACTCCGGTTTATAACGCATTACCAAGGGGAAATTGATGCTACTGTTTATTGTAAATCGGGAAAAGCTGGGATACTTCATGAAAAATACGAAACAATTGGAGCTAAAATCGTACCTTTTAAACTGTCTTTTTTTAATTTCATAGCTTATTACAAATTTTACAAAGAGCTTAAGCGCAACAACTACGATTCAATATGTGATTTTACCGGAAATTTTGCAACTTTACCACTTTTTAGCGCCAGATTTGCAGGTATTAAAAAAAGACTCGTTTTTTATAGGGGTTCATCCAATCATTTCAAAGAAGATGGGCTTAGGTTATTGTATAACAATCTAATGAATTATTTAATTCCACATGTGTCCACATACATACTTGCAAATTCAAAAGCCTCTTTAAATTTCTTTTTTAAAAATAAATGGAAGGATAATTCAAAATATGAAGTCATTTATAACGGAATCAACGCTTCTCAATTTCTTTCAGAAGATGAAAACTTACGAAATGAATTAAAAATACCTGTTGATGCTTTTGTGACGGGGCATGTGGGCAGGTTTAATGAAGCTAAAAATCACAAAACAATAATTGAAGTTGCTGTTGAACTTTGCAAAAAAGATTCTAAAAATTATTTTTTGTTTTGTGGAAAGGGTACGGATGTATTTTTAAGAGAACGTGTAGAACAAGAAGGCTTGGACGACCAAATAAAACTTTTGGGGTTACGCAAAGATGTAATAAAAGTGCTAAATACCTTGAACTTTTTTTATTTTCCTTCTTTAAGTGAAGGACAACCCAATGCCTTGATAGAAGCTTTAATTGCAGGGTTGCCTTTTGTAGCTTCAAATATTGAACCACACTTAGAGACTATACCTAAAAGCCACCATAAACAGCTCATAGGCCCATTGGATGTTCAAAGTGCACTAAAAAAAATTATTAAAACAAAAGAAAACAATACATTTTCTAAAAGTTTGACCTTAAAAGAATGGGCAATAGAAAAATACAATCCTGAATTTTTATTTAAACTGTTTTTTGAGAAATTATAGATTATGACCGGTAGAGATAAATTCAAAAAAACATCAAAAATTTTAAATGCAATGGTAATTGTATGTAAACTATTACCAAAGTTTATAAGGATTTTTATTTGGGATTTAATTAGACCCTTTTCACAACTTATCTTTATTGGAATGAGATATGTAATCTTAAAATCATTAATTAAAAATTGTGGGAACAATACTAGAATAGGTACAAATGTGACAATATTGAATTGGGATAAAATAACTCTAGGATCAAATGTTAGTATTCATGATAATTGTTATATTGACGGAGCCGGTGGTTTATTTATGGAAAATAATGTTTCTATAGCTCATAACTCTTCTATTTTAACAACAAACCATAGTTGGAATGATTTGTCTTTACCTATAAAATATAATCCTGTAGTATATGGAAAAGTGATTTTAAGAAATGATGTATGGGTAGGTTGCGGTTGTCGTATTTTGTCAAACGTAGAAATAGGAAGGCGCTCTATTATCGCTGCCGGCGCGGTAGTAAACAAAGGTGTTGCCTCACATACAATATATGGTGGTGTTCCAGCAAAATTAATTAAAGATTTATGAAGCTGCTTTTTATACATGATCATCCATTTTATAGTGAAAATGGAATAGTATATAGTGGAGGAGGTCTACCAAGTTTTGTATGGAGAAATTACCTTATTTTTTTTAATTTGGTCACTGTTTATGGTAGAAAGAGCCAACACTTAAAAGACAAAAAAAAAATATCATCTACTGAATTTGTTAATTTCAAATTAACTACAAATTATAATAGTTTTTTAGATGCCTTTTTTAAATACTCATTAATTTCAGCCGAATTAAAAAAGGAAATTGATAATACTGATATTGTATTAGTTCGTTTGCCAAGTGTTTTAGGATTTTGTGCAGCCGATATAGCAATAAAGAATAATAAAAAAATTATTGTGGAGCAAGTGGGGAATGCAAAGGAAGCCATGAGTACTCAAGGTTCTTTTTTGGGTAAAATTGCAGCTCCGTTTTTTGAAGCTATCAATAAACGCATAGTAAAAAAAGCAGATTATATTTCGTATGTAACTTTATCTAAGCTTCAAACAGATTATCCGTCTCCTGCATTTCAAACTTCAATTTCTAATGTACTAATAGAGAGGGTATGTAACCCTTCTGATCTAAATTTAAACCGATTTAATAATCAAAAAATAAAAATTGGCGTTATTGGTGGTTTTGACGTAAGGTATAAAGGGCAGAATATTGTTTTAAAAGCTGTAGCATTGCTCAGTAATGAAATAAAAAAACAAATAGAGCTTTATTTTGTTGGTAAAGGTAATAGTGAATGGTTATTAGAAGAATCAAAAAAGCTAGGATTAAGCAATAATATAAAATTTATGGGGCCTAAAGAATCTGGTGATGAGATATTTCAATTCTTGAAAATATTAAGCATTTATATTCAACCGTCTTTTACCGAGGGTATGCCCAGAGCCCTTTTAGAGTCTATGAGTATGGGATGCCCTGTCTTAGGCTCCACAGTGGGTGGTATTCCGGATGTGATAAGTAAAGAATTTTTACATACCCCGGGTGACTATAGAAAGCTATCTAAACAAATTAATCTTTTAATCGAAAACAGAAAGCTAATGGAGAATGAAGCTATTAGAAGTCTAGAAACTGTAAAACCTTTTCAAAAAGATAAATTGGATGAAAAACGTAAAGCATTTTACACTCAAATTTTAAATGATTTACAAAATGCCTAATCCTAAACTTATCCGTATTACTACCGTTCCCATTTCTTTAGAAAAACTTTTAGAAGGTCAATTACCTTTTATGCAAGACTATTTTAAAGTTACGGCAATTTCGGCAGATACGAATAGGCTAAAAAAATATGGAAAAGAAAATGATTTAATTGTTTTTCCAGTCAAAATGACTCGACAAATAACACCAGTTACTGATACAAAAGCTTTATTTAAATTGTATAAATTTTTAAAAAAAGAGAGGCCCACGATTGTTCATACCCATACCCCAAAGGCAGGTATCTTAGGAATGTTGGCAGCAAAATTAGCTAGAGTTCCTATCCGTTTGCATACTGTGGCGGGTTTACCCTTAATGGAAGCCACCGGTAAAAAACGCCAACTGTTAAATGCGGTAGAAAAAATGACATATCGTTGTGCCACAAAAGTATATCCGAATAGCAAAGGATTGTATAATTTCATAAAAAAGGAAAACTTTGCACCAGCAAAGAAGTTAAAAATAATCGGAGAGGGAAGTTCCAACGGCATAGACACCAATTACTTTAATCCAGAATTATACGAAAAAGATATAAAACAGAAACTTAGAAGTAAACTGGGGATTAGCCCCAATGATTTCATATATATATTCGTCGGTCGCTTAGTCGGTGATAAAGGAATTAATGAACTGATTGCAGCCTTTAAAAATTTAAAATTTAAAATTCAACATTTAAAATTACTTTTGGTCGGTCCGCTAGAAACAGAACTAGATCCGTTGTCCCCTAAAACTTTAACAGAAATCGAAGAAAATCCAACTATCATTTCGGTCGGTTTTCAACAAGATATACGGCCTTACTTAGCCATTAGTCAAGCTTTAGCTTTCCCAAGTTATCGTGAAGGGTTTCCAAATGTAGTGATGCAAGCCGGCGCGATGGGCTTACCATCAATTGTTAGCGATATCAATGGGTGTAATGAAATTGTTACAGATGGAGCAAATGGGTTGATTGTTCCTCCTAAGGATGCTGAGGCCCTTCAAAAAACAATGCAGCAAATTTTAGAAGATAAGAAGCTATATAGCCACTTACAAAGTAATGCGCGAAAACTTATTGTTTCTCGCTACCAGCGAGAAGAGATATGGCAAGCATTGTTGAACGAATATCAATATTTACTGAAAGAAAAAAATATTTCGTTTTCTAATCAATCTTAGAAAACAGAATAATTTCAATCACTCAATTTTGTGTAATTTTAGCTTAAGAGCTCAATCTGTCTGAAGGTGTAAATTAATTTGAAATCTATAACTTTTATATTGATGTATAAGAATATCCTCAAACCCTTTCTCGATTTTTTTGCAGCACTTCTAGGCTTACTTCTAATAAGTCCTTTATTTATAGTGGTTTGGATTGGTTTAGTAATTGCTAATTACGGCAAACCTTTTTTTATACAAAAGCGCCCAGGTAAACACGGACGTATCTTTAGTATCATAAAGTTTAAAACCATGAACGATAAAAAAGATGCTAAAGGCACTATACTACCTGATGCAGAACGTTTGACTAGTATTGGACAGTTTGTACGTAAAACTTCTTTAGATGAATTGCCACAGCTTATTAACGTGCTCAAAGGAGATATGAGTTTTATTGGGCCTCGCCCTCTTTTACCCGAATATTTATCATTATATAATACAGAGCAAAAAAAAAGACATGATGTAAAACCGGGCATTACAGGCTGGGCACAGATAAACGGACGAAATGCCATTAGTTGGGAACAAAAGTTTACTTATGATGTTTGGTATGTTGAGCACATTAGTTTTATGTTGGACTTAAAAATCCTATTTTTGACTGTCAAGAAAGTATTTATTTCTGAAGGAATATCTAGTAAAGGGCAAGCTACAACTAGTCGGTTTGAAGGAGAAAATTAAACGTAAAATATGGAAAAGATAGTGATTCTTGGTGCAGGTGGATTTGGTCGGGAAGTCAAAGCTTTAATCGACCAAATAAACAAACAAAAACCAACGTATTTATTAGAAGGTTTCTATGATGATGATAAGAATCTTCCTAACAAAATCAACGGAGTTCCATTACTAGGAAATTTAAATACTCTTTTAAAAAGAAAAGAAAATCTCTCGATTGCGTTAGGTATTGGAGTTCCAAAAATTAAAAAAAAATTAGTTGGAAAATTAAAATCATCAAATAATTTCTCTTATCCATCTCTTATACACCCCTCGGTAATAATTGGAGAGGATAATATTAATATTGAAAAAGGTGTTATAATTTGTGCTGGAAATATATTGACATGTGATATACTAATTGAGAAATTTGTTACACTTAATTTATATTGTACAACTGGTCATGATACTAAAATAAATTCATTTTCGTCTTTTATGCCTTCTGTAAATATTTCAGGGGAGGTTACAATCGAGTCATGTGTGTATGTGGGTACGGGCGCCAAAATTATTAATCAATTATCTATTGGTAAAAATACTATAGTAGGTGCAGGAGCTGTAGTCTCTAAAAGTTTACCAGCTAACTGTACTGCCGTTGGTATACCTGCAAAACCTATTAAGTTTCATTAAAAAATAATCATTGAACAAAATCCAGCTAATTCTAAAAAGATTTTTTAATTTCAGCTTTTCATTTGTAGGTATAGTAATGACTTTTCCCATTATCTTTATCCTCTTTACTCTTATAGTCCTTACTACACTACAAAACGGATTTTATAAAAGTACGCGTATTGGCAAGCGTGGGCGTCCTTTTACTATGTGGAAGTTACGGACCATGAAAAGCTCCCCTACTATCACTACTCACGTTACAACCATTGATGATCCTCGTATTACACCGCTTGGTCATTTTTTACGCCAAACTAAACTCGATGAACTCCCACAGTTATGGAATGTATTAAAAGGTGATATGAGTTTGGTAGGACCAAGACCGGATGTACCAGGGTTTGCTGACAAACTTGTAGGAGAAGATCGTGTACTATTGAATATACGCCCCGGTATTACCGGTTTGGCTACCTTGGCTTTCCGGGATGAAGAAGTCATTTTGGCCAATCAAAAAGACCCCGAAGCCTATAACCGCGAAGTGATCTGGCCCGAGAAAGTTCGGTTAAATAGGTATTATATGGAACACTACAGTCTTGGGTTGGATGTTATCATTTTATTCAAAACTGTTTTTGGGGGGACTATTTCTGTCAAAAATTAGCTGTGTCCGAATACGACCTAAGACCGCTTTGCTATCCGATATAAGACGGGTCGAAGGGACTTGTGTTCTGGGGTGGATGGAGACTCTTCGCTACGTTTCACTGCGCTCTGAGTGACAGACGTTATATTTAAAAACCACCTAGCTGGCATTCAGAAGGAGGCACGACTGATGAATATATTGTTCAATGAAACAGTTTGTTTTTGCTGGGGTGGATGGAGACGCTTCACTACGTTATGCTCCGTTCTGAGGACAGGCGTTATTCAAAAAGGCATGACAATGTCATTCAGAAGGAGGCACGTCTGATGAATCTATTGTTCAATGAAACAGAATGTTTTTGCTGGGGTGGAGGGAGACGCTTCACTGTGTTGCACTCCGTTCTGAGTGACAGGCGTTATTCAAAAAGGCATGACGCTGTCATTCAGAAGGAGGATATGACTGATGCATCTTTTGTTTAATGAAACAGATAAATTATTCAGGGTGGATAGAGACGCTTCACTGCGCTGCGCTCCGTTCTGAGTTACAAGCTTCATTCAGATTGTACAATCAAGGTGCGTTCCTATTTTTATCTTATATTTGAACCTAAAAGTAATGGGAATCTTTTTTCAATCCAAACAAAATTTTACCGCTTTTAAACGGGATGATTGATATTCATAACCACGTGTTGCCCGGAATTGATGATGGGGCCAGCACTCTATCGGATAGTATTCACATGTTGAAAGAATACGATCGCTTGGGGATTACAGGCGTTGTCGCAAGTCCGCATGTGATGGAAAGTACGTATCCCAACACCCCCACTACCATTCAAGATGCTTTCGAAACCCTGAAAGCTGCACTTGTAAAAGAACAGTTGAACGTAACTTTACAAGGAGCAGCTCCAGAATACATGCTAGATACTACCTTTAAACAGTTGTTGCGCGAAGATACCATATTGGCTATCACTAGAAAACACCTATTGGTAGAAATGTCTTACCTACAGCCGCCTTTAAACATAGAGGAACATATTTTCACCATCAAACATAAAGGGTATACCCCTATCCTAGCCCATCCCGAACGGTATACTTTTTTACAAAAAGATACCGACTACAAAAAATTTATTGATTTGGGCTGTATGTTTCAGCTTAATTTATTGTCTTTGACTTCACATTATGGAGCCCATGTCCAAAAAAAAGCTTTTACTTTATTAAAAAAGGGACAGTATCAGTTTGTAGGTACGGATGCGCATCATGCAAAACATTTACAAAAGATTGGTCAAATCAAGGTGTCTAAAAAGCAGTATGATCAACTAGCTCCCCTTACAGCAAATACTACCGGGTTGCTTGACTCTTCTTTAAAAGATACTCGGGTTTAGTATTGTATGTACCGGGATTTATAATTTCCCCCTTCAGCTGTATTCCAATTAAAATATAGTTAAAAACCCATTTTTACCGTTTAACTTCCTAAAAAACTTACCTATCTTTGCCGGCCTGAAATACCCTATTATCATCTTGCTTTTACTTTTCATATCCAGTTGTGCGACCAAGAAGGAAGTGGTTTATTTTTAAGATATTGAAAACGCCAACCTAGCTTTAGCAGATTCCCTGTACGAGCACCCCAAGATACAGGTAAATGATATTTTAAAGATAGACCTTACGGGTTTGCAAGAAGAAAGCACGTTACCCTTTAAATTTGATAAAGCCCTTGGCCTGCAAACACAAAATACGCAAGTCAGTCTTTTAAAACTTCAGGGCTACTTAGTCGCTAAAGACGGTAGTATTACCTACCCCCAATTAGGGAAAATTTATGTAGTGGATGTGCGTTTGGTGAATAATAAATTTACGGTTTTAAGCGAAGTTAAAGCACCCGGCACCTATACACTTGATGAAGAAATCATCACCCTTCCACAGGCTTTGGGAATGGCCGGTGATTTAACTATTAACGGGAAACGGGAAAATGTCCTTATCATTCGCCAAGGAGAAAAAGCTATGGAAACCAAACACATAGACCTTACCCAATCTGACTGGATGCATTCTAAATTTTATTATTTAAAACCCAATGATGTGGTGTACGTCACGCCCAATAACAGTAAAGTGCGTTCAGCGGGCTTAATAGGCAATGTTGGTGCTTTATTGTGTTTAGCTTCCATCTTATTAAGTACAGCGATAGTAATTTTTAGATAATTTCTTATGGAACAACAAATGCCACAATCCCCCACCACATCGCAAGAGGAGCCTATCAAGGAAGTTTTAATAAGTTATCTTCGCTATTGGCCCTGGTTTGTACTATCCGTAATAATCGCTCTTATTATAGCTTTTATATATGTCCGCTATTCCTCAAATATATACCAAACCAGTACGCAAATAAAAGTATTAAAAGAAAGTGAAGGTGGTTTAGATTTGACCGGTTTAGAGGGCGCAGGTTCTGTATTTGATCTCAACAAGGTAAATCTAGAGAATGAAATGCAGATTTTAACCTCCCGTAAACTTATCGAAATGGTTGTAGACCAGACCGAGCTGCAAACGCGCTATTTTGTTCAGGGAAACGTTAAAACCGTAGAGCTTTGGAAAACGGAGGTTCCCTTCTCAGTACACTGGATTACGTCCGATTCTATTTTAAATACCAAAGAAGCTATCAGCTATCAGCTTAGCTTTTCAGATGCCACCACATTTACCCTTCGCACAACTAACCTAGAGGATAATTTAACTGCGAAAGGCACTTTTAACGAACCTCTCGACCTGAATGGGTATTCCTTTTCCATTGAACCCAACGCGCAAGGAGTTCAAACTTCCGATACTGTTTTATTGAAAAAGAGTATGTAATATGTTTCCAGCCTAAACAACAAACGATCAATAGTTTGGTTACCAATTTACAAGTGCAACCCATTGGAGACAAAAGCGAAATTTTAACGGTGAGCTTACAAGGCGAAAACCCCACCAAAAATGAAGCTATTTTAAACAGTCTTACCTATCAATTTAACCGAGACGGTATTGATGATGAGCAATTGGTTTTAAAACAAACCGGGGAATTTATAGAAGAACGCTTGCGGTTTTGTTTCAAGAGTTGGATACGGTAGAGAGTGGTACTGTTGATTATAAGGAACAAAACAATCTAGTTGATATTGAAGCAAATGTTACGCAATTATTTGCTAAAGAAGGGGAAGCCGAAGCCAAACGTTTTGAACTGGAAACCCAAAAAGCGGTAGCGCAAGAATTTCAATCCTTGCTAAGTCAGCGCGGGGACTTTTCTTTGTTGCCGGCCAACTTAGGAATAGAAAGTGAAACTATAAATTCGTTAACTACCTCCTATAATGAACTGATTTTACAACGCAATAAACTATTGGTTTCTTCTACCCCAAAAAACCCGTTAGTAGTCACTCTTGATGAAAAGATATCTGATATACGATCCAACATCCTTAAAAGTGTTAAGGCCTGCATCTCAAGTATAGAAACTTCGTTGCGTTCAGTACAACAGCGTGAAAATACATCTTCCGGAAAACTCAGTGCACTCCCGAAAAAGGAAAAAGAAATACGAACCATATTGCGACAACGCGATATCAAAGAAAAGTTAAATTTGTTTTTACTTCAAAAACGAGAAGAAGCGGCCTTGCAATTGGCTACGATTACCCCCACTATAAAAATAGTGGATTTTGCTTATACCAAACCGATGCCGGTGGCTCCTAAAAAACAGATTATATTTTTAGCAGCCTTAATACTGGGATTTTACTTCCTTTCGGTATTCTTTACCTCACGTTTTTATTAAATACTAAGATTAATAATAAAGAGCAATTAAAGGGATTGGTAGCACCTATTCCTGTCATTGCTGAATTACCTCAAGTAGAAAAGAAAGATGCCGGTCTTTTAAAACCCACAGACCGATCGGTAACGGCTGAAGCATTTCGTATTTTGCGAACGAATTTATCTTATTTTAAATCTGCAGTTCAACCCGCAGCCAAAAAAGCAGATGTTATTTACATAACTTCTTCTACCAAGGGGGAGGGAAAAACTTATACCTCTATTAACTTAGCCAATTCACTAGCTGCTACCAATAAGAAAGTAATATTAGCAGGTAGTGACCTAAGAATTAAACAATTACATAGAAAAAAAGAAAGAAACCTTTGGCTTATCCTCCTATTTATATGATGCTTCCATCACTAAAGAACAATTGATTATTAAAGAAGTGCTAGGGTTTTCAAATTTAGATATCATTCTTTCCGGTGCTATTCCTCCTAATCCTGCCGAGCTGTTATTGAATGGTCATTTTGAAGCACTACTCGATCAACTGAAACAAGATTATGATTATTTATTGGTTGATACGGCTCCAACTGTTTTAGTTACTGATACGTTGTTAATATCACACTTAGCAGATGTCACTTTATACCTAACCCGCGCCCATTATACAGATGTAAAATTAATTGAGCATATTAAAGAAATGCACGAGCAGCAAAAATTAACCAATATGGCAATTGTTGTGAATGGTGTAGAAGAAAAGAGAGGGTATGGTTATAACTATGGATATGGATACGGGTACATGAGGAGGAGCAATCCAAATCTTGGCAATTTTGGAAGCGGTAAAGAGTTGTGAGTTGTGAGTTGTGAGTTGTGAGTTGTGAGTTGTGAGTTGTGAGTTGTGAGTTAAAATAATTTAATATTTATATATGCTGAATTATTGTACAATATTTCTAAGAAAGTTGTACAATTTTGTTGAAAAACTTGTACAATATTCTTTCAAAATACTAAGAAGTTTCGGGAAAACTCTCGGGAGTTTTTGTTGTAACAACCGTATGTTTTTAAAAAAACACTTTATCGTTTTATTTTAATGCTTTGGATTTTTTAAAATATAATGAGAGATTACTGCGTTAGCACCTAGTTCAAAATTAATTAGGGTGTTATTTTTCAGTTTAGGAGTGGATGCGTTTGTTAATTAATGCGTTTCAAATTTAATTAACTAAAATGGTCAACGCTACTTAGAGAAGTTCAATATTTATGTAGCCCTACTTTCAAAGTTTTTTATATTCTTTGGATATTGTACCTTCTTCTACCTTAAAACAGCATCAACAATTGCTTTAAAAACTATACCTATAGGTAAGACCCGCTCCCACTTTATCTTGCTGCTGATTGTTATAATCGTAACCTACCTCCAAGGAAAAAAGCCCTACCTTCTTAAAAGTATACGTGGTTTTTAGATAAGTATACACTCTTTTTTCTTTAGGTACAATAGGTACTCCATACCGTCCCAAATTTTCTGTTATACTTATTTTTGTAAGCCACGTCCAAGCTTTAAACCCTCCCAACAATCCCATATGAACACCTAATACGCGATTGTTTTCAATTATTTGGTCGATTGGGGTATTATCAAAAAACGGAAAACCAATAAAATTTTTATCATAGCGCCAGCCTGTTCGGTAGCCTCTATTATTAAAATAATTATCGCGACCACTTCTGCCAAACCGCCCACTTTGACTAACTGTTTGCACATACTCTATTAGCATGCCTTTGAAAAACCCAGTATATTTTTTTTCGTTAGGCTTAAAATATATTCCCCAAATACCATCTGGAAAGTTTTTTAATGCTGAGCCCGATCCATCCTCAAAAGGATGTTGGTGGTAAAACTTAAATTGTCCTAAAGATGGTGTATAGGTGTATTCCAGATTATACAAACCAAGATGGTTTCCTAAAGCATTTACTTGTTCTCCTTGAATATTTCCTTCTCCTGCATTTTGAGCAAAAAACACATTAATAAAATCTGAAAAAGAATCTGAAAACTTTCCAAATTCTGGCGATGTACCCCCCCATTGGGCATAATGTTCGATTCCCAACCTCAGTTTACTTTTGTTATTCAATTTCCAATTAGCGTACAGTTTTTTATAGTGAAGTTTAGTGCCTTCGGTATCTCGATCATCATTCATTTCATAATGGCTTATTCCTCCTCCTACACCAATAGTTTTAGTAATTGCAATTGGTTTCGTTGTTTCTACTAGCACTCCCGAAATAGCTCTTGCATTACCAGACAGTAAAAAGTTACTATTTACTGTAGAAAGCCCTTGAAATCTATCTTTTGGGTTTTTGGCACCTAAAGTGACTTTTAGCCAAGAATTTTCAAATTGCAGGTACAGTTCATTTCTTTGTAGTTTCTCTTCTACTCCATTTCGTAAAAAAAGACTAGCACCTGCTGTTAGTTTAGCATTATTCTCTTTAGAAAAAAAGTAGGTGCCTTCAGTAGCAAGTTGAAACAATCCATCTGTTTTTGAGGACAAAGCTCCATTTTTATTGGTAATCACCCAAAAAGGTATTTCACCTTCAGTTGACACATAACCAGAAGCTGATACCGAGGAGTTTATTTCAATATTTTGTGCAAAACCGAGTGTTGATAGTAATAAAATTGAATGAAGTAAAATACATTTTTGACATCTAACCATATGGGAAACTTCTATTGATTATAAAACTCTATTTCCTTAGAGTTCTCTTTTTTACTCCTTATATCAATATTTTCGTCTAAGTCTTCATATTCAGAGTTTTTACTGATAAACTCTGGAACTAAGTTTTTCAGTTTTTTAACCAAGTCAGTATCATCATAACGCAAGGCTGCTTCTATAATTTTAATGATTTTTTCATCTACAAAATTAAAATCTTTGGTCAAATCTTTCCCAATCATAATCTTATCATGATGGGTTGGTAATGCTTTACTGGTATCACTTATTAATTCTTCATATAATTTTTCACCAGGCCGCAATCCAGTAATTTCTATTTCAATATCTTTTTTAGGCACAAAGCCTGCCAACTTTATCATTTTAACGGCAAGATCCATAATCTTGACCGGTTCTCCCATATCAAAAATAAAAATTTCACCTCCTTTTCCCATAGCTCCAGCTTCTAAAACCAATTGACACGCCTCGGGAATCGTCATAAAATATCTAATAATATCGGGATGTGTAATGGTAATTGGGCCTCCTTTTTCAATCTGTTTCTTAAATAAGGGAACCACACTTCCGTTAGATCCCAGCACATTTCCAAAACGTGTTGTAATAAATTTTGTTTTACATGGTTTACCTTCACTGTTGGTATAAAAATTACGTGATTGTACGAACATTTCAGCAGCACGCTTTGAAGCCCCCATAACATTACTTGGGTTTACAGCTTTATCTGTTGAAACCATTACAAACCTTGAAACTTTATGAATTACTGCGAGATCGGCCAGGTTTTTGGTTCCGTATACATTTGTAATTATCGCCTCAGGAGTATTTTCTTCCATTAGTGGCACATGCTTATAAGCAGCTGCATGATATACAACATCAATATCGTAATTACTAAATAAAGTTCCCAACCTATTTCGGTTAGCTACATCACATATAATAAACTTAAAATCTATATTTGGATGATTACTTAATAATTCAAGCTGTAAATTGTATAAAGGTGTTTCCGCTTGATCTAACACCAAAACATGTTTTGGATTGTATTTTGCTACTTGTCTAACAATTTCACTGCCTATAGACCCAGCACCTCCGGTTACTAAAATGGTTTTTCCTTTAAGTTGCTTAAATTTTTCTTCAGTATGCAGCTCAATAGGTTCCCGCTCCAATAAATCTTCAATCTGAAGGTTTTTCACTTGATTTGCTACAGAAGTATTTTCCCCCCAATCAAGTACTAAAGGTGAATTATATACTTTAATATTGTTTTCAAGGCAATCTTCTACAAGGTTATATTTTTCTTTTGGAGATAGAAAATTACTAGAAATAATTACTGCAGTAGCATCTAATTTTTTTACTTCTTCACTTAGTTTATCTTTAATCTTAATTACAGGTTTGCCTAATATCAAAAGTCTTTTATTAGATGATTTTGTCGAAGCAAATCCCTTTATTTTAAAACGTTGGGGATGTTCTATATCTAATGCAGCGGCGATTGATATGGCGTTTTCATCAATACCAACAATAACAGCGTTTTCAGATGCAACCTCTGTTTGATATATTTTAAAATATTCATAAAACTGTTTAACCGCTAACCTAAATGAAAACAAAAAGGTAAAAGAAAAGAAAGAATAAACTACCAATGCAGAGGTCAAGAATATTTTTTCAGATACTATTGCCAATACAATAATATTAATAATCAACAATACCAAAAAAGTGCTAAAACTTGCTAAAATTAGTTTTAAAGCATCCATAAATGAAGAATGCCGTATTAACCCTGCATAGGTTTTATAAATTAGCATGAAACCTACATTAATACTTAATACTAATAATATTTGCTGCGTTGCAGATATTAATTGTAAATGGTTAATATGAAGGTCCCTAAGTATTACCACGGTCAATACCATGGAGCATATCAATAAAAAAATATCAATACCCAATACAGACCACCTTGGTAGGTATTTTACATTACGAATATTCAACCTACTTTCTTTTGAAGAAAGAATTATCTTAAGAGTTCTAATTAATTTATCTTTCATACCTCATTATTAGCTAACATATTGGGGAGTTATTAACTAAAATACGTTCTAACAGCATTTTCTATTCTATCCCGTTCAGTGTCTGTTAAATTTGACCCTGAGGGTAAACACAACCCTTTACTAAAAATTTTACTTGCCGTTTCATCACCATAAAACTTGGAACTCTTATACACAGGTTGCAGGTGCATAGGTTTCCACAAAGGTCTACTTTCTATGTTAAAATTATGTAAAAATAATCGTAATTTTTCAATAATTTGTTGATCATCAGCTTTTTTGCACACTATAGCCGACAACCAATGGTTACTATAGAAGTTTGTATCAGGTTCAGAAAATAGTTTTATTTCATCAATATCGCTAAATAGCTCTTTATAAAACTCATTGTTCTTCCTTCGTAAAGCAACGTGTTTATCCAATACTTCCATTTGTCCTCTTCCAATTCCAGCCACTATATTGCTCATTCTGTAATTATAACCAATTTGAGAATGCTGGTAATGAGGAGCCTCGTCTCTTGCCTGCGTAGCTAAGAAAATAGCTTTTTCTTTTGTTTCTTTATTTCTACATACCAAAGCTCCTCCTCCAGAGGTCGTAATTATTTTGTTTCCATTAAATGACAAAATAGATAAATCACCAAACGTACCACATTTTTGGCCCTTATAGGATGATCCTAAAGCTTCAGCAGCATCTTCAATTAAAAACACATTATATTTTTTACAGATTGCTTCAATTTCATCAATTTTAGCTGGCATTCCATACAAGTGAACTGCAATAACGGCTTTTGGTTTTTTCCCTTTCTTTATTCCGTCTTTTATTGCTTCTTCTAAATATACAGGAGACATATTCCACGTTTCTTCTTCACTATCAATAAAAACAGGAGTTGCCCCCATATATGTTATTGGATGTGAAGACCCGCAAAACGTAAAAGTTTGGCATAATACTTCATCGTCTTTTGTTACTCCAGCAATATCGAGTGCCAAATGAATGGCACCTGTCCCTGAAGATACACAAGCCACATGGGAATCTTGACCTAAATATTCTTCAAGATCGTTTTCAAAACCCGTTACGTTTGGCCCTAGAGGAGCAATCCAATTTTCGGCAAAAGCTTCATTTATATATTTTTGTTCGTTTCCTCCCATATGAGGCGAGGACAGCCATATTTTATTTTGCATTGTTTTTTTTTCTTTTCAAAAAGAACGTACTATTACTAATTACGTACTTTCTTTAATTATGGTTTTATAAGCTACGTCTGGGGTTAAAAACTTATGAGCATACTTTTTTCCCTTTTCTCCCATTTTTAAACGAAGAGTTTGAGATTTTATTAAAGTGTCCAGTTTTTCTTTTGACTCTTTAGTTTTTGTTGCCTCTACCCAATACCCCGCTTCTATTTCATTTTGAATCCAAGAGCCAAAATCAGTGTTTTTATCAATTAAAGCTAAAATTGGCACTCCTGCAAATAAGTAAGAAATTGTTTTTGAAGGCATATTGGGTATTGTAAAATTCTCATCTAATGTAACAAGACCAACATCTGCAATATTTAAAAGTTCTAAATACTTTTTTCTAGCTATGCTTTCTTCAACAATGACATTTTTGAATTTGTTTCTTTTTATCTCTTTACGAAACTCTTTTATTTCGGTTCCTCTTCCTATAAAATAAAATATCAATTTATCTTCATTTCTATATTCCTTTATAAGCTTAACAGCATTATTTATTTTCTGAGGTTTACTAATATTTCCTCCATAAAAAATGACAAATTTACCTTCTAAGCCAAGGTTTATTTTAAGCTTTTTTTTATCAAATTCTTCGTTAAACTGGGTAGTTTGCCAGTTCCTTAATAATTCTATTTTACTAGATTCTATTTCATTATTAGATTGTATATAGTCTATATTCCCCAAGGACATACAACCTATTTTGTCAACCTCTTTATATAGTTTTTTTTCAATATTTCTGAAATAAAAATAGAGTGGCATGTTTTTACGCATCAACTTAATATCCACAGCATTTTGAGGAAAAATATCCCTTAAAATCAAATACACGGGTATTTCATTTTTTTGTTTCAGTTTTTTAACTACCGAAAGAAGGGTAATCGGTGGTGTTGGTAAAAGAACTAGGTTAAATTCTATAGATGAAAGTTTAGATTTAATTGCTTGCAAATATTGAAGTGGCAAAAGAACGTTCGCAATACCTTTATTGATTAGGTTTTGTGTTTTATAGCTATAGGTTTTACATCGTAACACTTGTATTCCGCCTTCATTAAAAAGCCCGGTTTTTCCAATTTCTGAAGAAGACGCTACTACATATACTTGATGGCCATGCTTTTTAAACTCTTGCATTAAATCTGTGTACATGTTGCTATCATATTCAGTATCGGGGTAATTAAGCGCTAAAAACAAAATATTCTTACTCATGACATTACTTTTTCCATACATTTTTATTCACATAATCTGTATATGAAAGAAGTATTCTTACTATTTTTTCTGAAACGTTCGGCACTTGGTAGTCGGCTACTTTTCTATTAATATGCTCCAACTTCTCATCTTTCATCGTCTCTATTGCCCTCACTACAGAATCGATCTGCAAACCTGTCATTATAACAGCAGTTTCTTCCATGGCTTCAGGCCTTTCATGAGCTTCTCTTATATTTAGTGCTTTAAAATTTAAAATTGAAGCTTCTTCAGAAATTGTTCCACTATCTGAAAGTACCATGAGAGCATTTATTTGTAGCGAATTGTAATCGAAAAATCCTAAAGGTTCTAAAAAATTAATATTACTGTGTAAATTATAATTCCTTTCATTTAATCTTTTTCTAGTACGTGGGTGCGTACTTACTATAATTGGTAGACTGTATTTTTTTGCTAATTCCCCCAAGGTATCTAACAACTGTTTAAAATTTACTTCATTTTCAATATTTTCGGCTCTGTGTGCTGAGACTAAAAAAAAAGCATCTTTTTTTAAGTTTAACCGTTCAAGAATGGTCGAGTTATCAATATCATTTTTATAATGGTTCAATACTTCATAAAGTGGGCTTCCCGTTTTAATTATTCGATCTGCCGCTATATTTTCCTTTAACAAATATTCTCTGCCAATGCTACTATATGGCAGGTTTATATCAGCTATATGGTCAATTATTTTTCTATTAATTTCTTCTGGAACGCGCTCATCAAAACATCGGTTACCTGCTTCCATATGGAATATAGGAATGTTTCTCTTTTTTGCCGCTATTGCTGTAAGTCCTGAATTTGTGTCTCCTAAAATTAAAAAGGCATCAGGTTTTTCTTTTTCGAGTATTATATCAATTTCAGATAAAATAATACCAATAGTCCTAATGGCATTTTCATCTTTGCTTTTTATAATATAATCGGGTTTATCTAATTTTAATTCTTTGAAGAAAATTTCATTTAACTCATAATTATAGTTTTGTCCTGTATGTACTAAAATGTGCTCAATACTCCTATTAGAATTGAGCTTAGTAATAATTCGTGAAAGTCTGATTATCTCAGGACGGGTGCCAACTACCGTTAAAACCTTTAATTTTTTCATAGAAATAAAATGATATGCAAAACTACCATTTATTCTTTCTTGCTAATAATTTATATTATGTTTTCTATAAAGGTGTCTGGGTCTAATGGATCATAGCATTCGCTAATCCAAAACAATGTGATTAGAGTTTCTTTTCCAACATTGGTTATAGAATGAGTGTGCCAAACCGGAATGTCAATAAAGCTAGGGGTTCCTCCTTCCAAGGTATATTCAAAAACCTCACCTGTATTTATTTTACGAATCCGTATAATAGCTGAACCACCAATTACTGCAAATCTTTCAATTTTTCGGGTATGGTAGTGATTTCCTCTAGTTACTCCAGGTTTTGTAAATGAATATGAATATTGGCTTTCTGAACTTGCCCGCGTTACCTCGGAAAAAGTCCCTCTCTCATCTTTATGCTGAACCAGTTTTTTTGGAAATGAGCTTTTAGGAACGTATGACATATAGGTAATAAACAAGTTCCGGTAAAAGAAATTTGCTATGTTAGGAAAGGTGTTTTCATTATGGTATGTATCATGAAATGAAGATAATATATCTTTTAGGGCTGAAACTTTAATTGTAGAAGTATGAGGAACAATATCTGAGAGTACTCCTGTTTTGTTTGAAATAATGTGGCTGTATATTTTTTCAATAAGGTCATTTATGAAAATTAACCTTAACTCATTGTCATTCAGTATTTTTAAAGGAATATTATTTATCAATTGATGGCAAAAAGTTGCTACTACCGAATTGTAGTTTGGTTTACCAAAAGGTCCAAAAACATTCGGTATAATTAATTTTACAACAGTAGCATTGTTCTCTTTGGCCCAACTATTTAACAAATTAAACCCCTCTATTTTAGATAATCCATATGTATTATCTAAAGTTTCTTGTGTAGAGGATGAAAAAATTATCTTGGGATTTGTTTTGGTTTGTTGACAAGCCTTTATCAACTTTTTAACCAACAGTACATTTGTATGTAGGATATCATCTGGTTTGTCAGCTCTATTTACAGCAGCTAAATGAACAATGACATCGCATTTTTTAACAAACGCTTCCAATTGTTTTTCTTGTAGAAAGAATTCCTTTTTAAAAGAGATTAGTGTAGTGGCCTCCTTCTTTATAGATAGGTAATTATATAAATGTGAACCTATAAAGCCAGATTGTCCTGTTATACCTATTTTAATCATTAATTAAGGAAGTATATTCTGTTTATGTTTAGTAGCTCTCTTTTTCAATACTGTTTAATTCTTCTGTCAAAAGCTTTTTCATTTTAACAATGTCAAGCACTTCAGCTGTATTAGAGCTATATGGTTCTGTTACCTTATTTTTATTTACGCCTTTATAAAAAAACTTGTCGTAATCTAAATCTTTATTATCAGAAGGAATACAAAAATAATTCCCTCTATCATCAGCTTTATTACATTCTTCAACTGTTAAGAGCGATTCATGCATTTTTTCACCGTGACGTGTATTAATTATTTTAATTTTTGAAGTGCTATCAAAAACTTCTAACAGTGCTTTAGCTAAGGTATCAAGAGTAACAGCAGGTGCTTTTTGAACAAAAATATCACCTGGCTTTGCGTGGTTAAAGGCTTCAAGAACTAAATTTACAGCTTCATCAAAGGTCATAATAAACCTTGTCATATCTGGATTAGTTACCGTTAGCTCCTTTTTGTTTTTAATCTGTTCAATAAAAAGAGGAATTACTGACCCTCTTGATGCTAACACATTGCCGTAACGTGTACAGGATATAATGGTATTGCCAGCATCACTAGATTTTGCAACAACAACTTTTTCCATCATAGCTTTAGATATCCCCATAGCATTTATAGGGTATACTGCTTTATCTGTACTTAATACTACCACTTTTTTTACGGCATGCCTAATAGCAGCATCTAATACATTTTCAGTCCCTATAACGTTCGTTTTTACAGCTTCCATAGGGAAAAACTCACAAGAAGGCACTTGTTTTAACGCAGCTGCATGAAAAATATAATCAACTCCTTTAACGGCTCTTTCAACTGCATTGTAGTCCCGGACATTGCCTATATGGAATTTTATTTTATTGTTTGAGTACTCGCGCATCATATCACTCTGCTTTTTTTCATCTCGTGAAAAAATACGTATTTCACTAAAGCAATCCGTCTCTACATAACGATCTAGAACTGCTTTCCCGAAAGAGCCAGTTCCTCCTGTAATTAACAGAACTTTATTTTTCAAATCCATACGCTTAGGTAAGTGTCTTAAATGATTGAAGCGTGTCTTCTTTAACCGAAGATGCAACAAATTTATAAAATTGCTCTAAACCACCTTGTTTTTTTGTGTTTATCTTATCTGAGGTTAAACTTAACTCAACAATCTTCGCAATCCAAACATCTGACTTTAGTGGTAAAATAGTTTCTTCTTGAAAGGTATTTGCCATATTCCAAGGTAAACCATTACTAGCTATAATTGGTGTTTTATTTTCAATAGCCTCAAAAAAAGAATAGCAAAAATTTTCAGATTTTGAAGGAATCACAGCCAAATCTACTTCATTATAACAAGCATTAATTTCATTATATGCATAAGCACCTTTACATACGACTCTATCTTGTAAACCTAATTGGTAAATTCTTTTTTTTAATTTTTTCTCATACTCTATATCTGCCACAACTCCATATATATGAAAAACTATATGAGCAGGTAGTTTGGGCATTAACTGTATAATGAACTCAATATTCTTAATTGGTGAAATACGACCTAAATAACCAAGTACATATCTGTTTTTATTGTGAGTTTTTATTGAAGGATTAGTAAACTTATTATTTAATGGATTGGCAAACATTAAGCTATCAAAGTCTTTAAATATAGGATATGATTTTTCCTTTTCTTCTTCAGTGGAATAATGTAAATAAACTCTATTTCTAGATACCTTTAACAAAAAGGAATAAATCTGAAGATAAATTTTCTTTTTAAAATTGATAGATCCTTGCAGTAACTGACCTCTTGCACTAATTAACACGGTAGTTCGTTTTGAGAAAAGCAATGTTACAAGTGGCATAAAAGAAAATGGCACACTATAAATTGAATTTATCCAAACAACAGAAGATTTATTAATGATTGGTAATAATTCTCTAAAAGTAAATTTTGGCAAAAGAAGGACTTTATGTCTTGCTTCCGTATACTCTACTGCTGTATTTTTAAAATTGTTACACTTAGTTACAATTTGATAGTCATATTCTTTCTCCAAATATTCACAAATCCTTACTATAGACTGTAAAGGACCCCCCGCTTCTACTCCTGGTTTAGTATATGGTAGGAGAACACTAATCATTAATAATAATTATTTTAAATATAGATGAAATCAGACTCATAATTGTGCATACAATTGGTCATACTTAGCTGTTATTTCTTTTAACGTAAATCTTTCACCATTTTTCTTACCTTCAGCAATCCTATTTTTTACAATATCATTACCGTATAGTTTTCTAAAAGCATCTTTTATTTCAGAAACACTTTGTGGATTCACAAATAATGACCCTTTGCCAATACTCTTAAAAGGTTCTATGTTTGACGTAATAATTGGCACTCCAAAAGACTGTGCTTCAATTAACGGAAGTCCAAACCCTTCAGCTTCCGAAACAAAAAATAGAACATCTACCCTGTTGTAGAGTTGGTACAATTGTTCGTCACTCAAATTTGAATATACTACCGATTTGTTTTCAATACCGTGTTGCTTTATTAAAAGCTGAATGGTTTTTGTTTGTGAATGAACAAAGTGGTAATAAACATTCAAATCTTTGGTAGCTTCAATAAGCCTTTCATAGTTTTTTAAAGGCTTATCCCCTATTTGCAATATATGCATTGTTTGATCTTCAGAAAAAAATCTTTCCCTCTTACTAATTTTTTCCTTAGGTATTACAAGCGGGTTTTCAATAACCACTATTTTTTTTTCAATATTTTTAAAATTCTGAATTAGTTCTTTTTTTGTGTTATCAGAAACAGCTACTATTTTATGACTAAAGCTGATAGGAAACTTATAATAGAATAGGTTATAAATCGCACCTTTAATTCCTTTAAATCGGCGATAGTGGTATAAGTCGTGTATGGTCAATATCCGTTTTTTTAAAGGGAAAGCCATTACCATATAATTACACCCGCCGGTGATATGAACAACATATTTTTTTGCAAATAATGAAGCTAAAAAACAGCTCAAAAAACAAAAGAAGTCATAATTATGTTTCAACGTCATTTTCTTGTAATCAAAACCAGTATCTGTTTTGCTTTTTAATTGATTGAATATAGTGTGGTACACTCTTTCAATACTGTAGTTACCCCTATTTGGCTTTCTAAATACAAAAAGGACTTTTCTATTTGACATTCTTTTTCTTATTTAAAGGAAACACAGGTATACTTTTTAAACTATTAAAAAGCAATGACCTTGTTGTTTTAGAAATACTTATGTACTGATAATAAAAGAATAGTGGTAAAAGTGCACTTAAAAAAGTAAGAACCCAAAAAGATGCTCCTACATAATTTAGGTAAAACACCACTGTAACAAATAAAACAGCACATAAATTTAACATGTAAAGAAGCTTATCAATTTTTTTAATTGAAAGCACCGTAAAGGAATTATACGGTAACCAAAAAGCATTTACCAATAATTCTGAAAAGAACATTGCCAATAATATTCCATACAGTCCATATTGCATACTTGCAAAAGCAACACTGAAAAAGATTAAAACCCTTAAAAAAGAAGTAGTCAACACAAGTTTGGTTTTATTGATGGCAATAAAAAATGCAAAGATAATTTTTCCGTAATTCTGAATTAAAAAAATCACTACCAATGCACTGTAAAGCCCTAAATTAAAAGTCAGCTTCCCATGGGTCCAAAAAGTAAACAAATCGTTTATAAAGAACAATGAAATACTGTATCCACTAATTAACAGTAAACCAGTACTGAACCAATATGCATTAAAAATATCTAAAATTTTATTTAGTTTGTTTTTTACATACAAGTTGATGATCTCGGGACTTAACGGATTTAAAATTATTTCGGAAATTTTAAGTCCGAAATTTACCACTGCTCTCGTTGCTACAAATAATGGTAAAAATGTGGTTCCTATAAAAGCAGAAATGATTAGGACAACTCCGTCGTTTCGTAACCTTTCTAAAAAGTTACTGAATATAAAAGGAATAGAATTTTTAAAGTTTTCAATTCCCAATTTAAAATTACCGTATTTCCACCAAGGAAAGAAATCGGGCAATAATCGTTTCAAAATAAACAGTAAACCAATTGAATAAACAGATTTTACTACAAACCATACAATAGCTAGTTGAATAAGTGTAATATCGGTAATAGCAGCAATTACCAGTATAAAAAAGTCAATAATCCTTTCCCACGTGGCAAATTGAAATGATTTATAAATTAAACCAAAAGGATTTAAAGTCTTAACAATAATCCCTCTAAATGAACCTGCTAGCATTCTATACAGAAAAAGTATCGTCAATACCGTAGCTATTGTTTTATCACTTATGTCTGTATCTAAAAGAAATTTCAAGAAACCACTTTTAAATAAAAGAAAAACAATAGTAATCTGAATAAAACCTGTTATAAAATTAGCTCGTAAAGCTGATCCTAAGACTGTTTTTGCTTTTTCAGCATTTTCTTTTACAATGGCGTTGAATTGGTTTCCGATATAAGTTGCATGGCCAAATTCTATTACTTGTATTAAATTAAATACTGTAAAAAGAGCTATCCATGCTCCATACACCTTAAGTTCCCAATAGTTTAAAAGTATGGGGATTAACAAAACAGAATACAGTGTAAGAACAATCGTCTGTACTGTTTTATATCCAAAAGATTTAAAAAGAGATTTTATCATTCTTCAGAATCTTTTGTAAAGATTAGATAAATATTAATACTACAAAAAATAAATACTTCAATTGGTTTATACGTTATTTAAATAGCTTGGTTAATAGGGTAAAAGATCGAAGTCCCTTTCATATAATCTATGAATCAATCGTAAGTTTTTTGGTTTTATTGAAATATTATCAGCAGGTTTTTTAGCTGGTTTAAAGAGCGTTTGTAATAGTAGTCTAGGGTGTTTCTTAAATAAATGAAGACTTTTTCTACTTATAAAACTCTTTTCAATAGAAGTATTATCACAAGGCAATACATTAAAGTCAATGCCTAATTTTTTAGCAATGATTGAAAAGTCAGAATCTATTGTTTCCAATTTGCCAATATAATCTACAAGCAGGTTTTCATTTTCATCATAGATAAAATCGGTCTGAGGACGAAAAAACCAGTATTCTTCTTCAAAATATTTTGGTAAGTACTGATTTACAAACACATCAAAATCCAGTAAGCTACTAAAACCTCTAAATCTATAAAAGGAAAAAACTCTAGATAAAGGGTCTCTTACTATTGTGAATTTAAAATACTCTTTAAATTGTTTTTGTGTTAAATGCTTGTGCTTACAATATTCTGAAGCAGTGAGATGAGCTAACCTTTTAGGCCCTTTTTTGGGGTTATCATTGAGCCTTAATAAGTATTTTGAGCCATCAACTTTACGATCTTTGTTTAAGCTTTCTAAAAGAAAATTTTCGATACTTTGCCCAGCTGCTTTTGGTATGTGGATGAACAGTGCTTTATATTCAGGAAGTATCATTAAAAAGAATAATTAAATCGGTTCAAATCTTCTTTAAAAACTTGAAAAATAGTTTCTTTTGAAATATCAGAAAATGTTTCTTTATAGTTTAAATTATCAGACTTTTTCTTCCAAGGTAATGACTCTACTTTATATTCATTTGCTAATTTTTGAAAATCTTCTTGTAAATTTTCAAACCGAATAAAATTGATATTATAATTTTTAGTGCCTTTAACCCACTCATTTTGATTCAAAAACATAATTTCTCTATCTCTATAGCTAGGGTCTTTTTCAACAAACACTTTTTTTACCCACTCATCAAAAGATATTGGGTTTACTTGCATTTTATTTTGGTTGGTTTTAATACGGTAGTGGTATTCTGAAGCTACTCTATCAAAAGGATTTCTAATGGATGTCCAAATATCAATATTCTGCGGAAGATTTTCACCAAATTTATTTTTATAAATATTTTCGTACTCGCTTAATGTAAAATGTGCCTCGGTAATTTCTAGGCTTTTTGCTATAGAAGAGCCTGCTGTTTTATTAATATGAATAAATAACGGTTTACTACCATCTTTAACTTGAGCAAGATATTTATTTAACTTGTGAGGGCGTACAAGCCTATCTAAGTACACTTTTTGATATAACCACCAAGTACTATAAAACATAGCCTAATCGTTTTGCCAAAGGTAGACAATGTGTTTCATAGGTTTCCCTTTCTTTGGCTGTTAATGAGCTCCAAATAAGAGGTGACACTTTTGTTGCTTTACCTTTTAGACCTCCTTTTATTACGTGTCGGAATTTATACTGTTTTGAAGTATTTCGTTTAGTTAATTTAAATGAATTAATTTTTGAAGTATCAATTCCGATTGTTTCAACTAAACTTTTAAGTGTATCAGAGTCTTTTACTAGGTCTTCAAAGTGATAAAATGATGTTTCAGTATCTAAAATATAGTCGTGAACCTTTTTATAATACCAACACAGTTTTTCGAAACGGGTTATCGTATTCCACTTTTCAGAAAAAGGATCATCATCGTTTGGGAATTGATTAATTATATAATCTTCATCAGTAAATAAGGTACGCTTATATACACTTTCAAGATAAGATTTAGGGTGACGAACGATGAATATTTTCTTCCAGCCTAGTTTTTGTAAAATTTCCGTATTAGCAAAACGAAAATAAGGATTAACCTCTATATAAAAGTTTGCCTTTACATTTTCTGCAACTTTATTCCGCTTTTTAAGGTAATCTGTGGTGATATTAGAATAATCCTTTAGCTGCGATAAAAAGAGAAATGGTAAGTCTTTATTCCCTTCCTTATGATGAAAACATTGAACACCAGATATGTCATCTAAAAAATACGCTAAACTCTTTGTGCCAGTCCTACCGATAGACGTAATAAGAATTTTTTCCATATTTTAAAGAATGTAAAACAGTACTTATAATATCATTCCTGCTGCAACAGTTTCGTTTGTAACATCGTCTACTAATATAAAACTTCCTGTATTTCTATTATCACGGTATTCATCAACCATTAACCTACGTGTGGTTCTAATAGTCACACGGGCAATATCATTCATTTTCAAATCTTTATCCTCTTCATCACGGTCATAAGTGTTTATATCTATTTTATATAGTACACTTTTAATCATAGCTGTTTGCTCATTAGAAGTGTGCATGATAGTATATTTCGCCCGAGGTTTTGAGGGCTCATTATTTAGCCAGCAAATCATCGCACTAAACTCTTGTTCTGCTTCAGGTTTATTGTTTACTTTAACAATCATATCACCACGGCTCACATCAATATCGTCTTCTAATGTAATCGAGATAGACATTGGGGCAAAAGCTTCTTTTAACTCGCCATCAAAAGTATCAATAGATTTTATTCTTGATGTAAAGCCTGATGGCATTACCGCTACTTCGTCATTTGGCCTAAAGATACCACTTGCAACCCTTCCTGCGTAACCACGGTAATCTATAAACCCTTCACTTTGTGGGCGCAATACTGTTTGTACTGGGAAACGTGCATCAATTTTATTGATATCACTACTTATATGGATGTTCTCTAACGTATGCAGTAGTGGCGCACCTTGATACCAATCCATATTTTCTGAACGGTTTACAACATTATCACCCAATAAAGCACTAATAGGTAAAAAACGGATATCTTTTACATACAACTTTGAAGAAAACTCTTCAAATTGAGTAATGATATTATTATATACTTCTTCTGAAAAATCTACCAAATCCATTTTATTGATGCAAACAACAATATGTGGTATTTGAAGTAAAGAGGCAATAAAAGCGTGACGTTTAGTCTGTTCAATAACGCCGTGCCGAGCGTCGATTAAAATTAAGGCTGCATTGGCCGTAGATGCTCCTGTAACCATATTACGGGTATATTGTATATGGCCTGGAGTATCGGCAATTATAAACTTTCGCTTTGGGGTAGTAAAATAGCGGTAGGCAACATCAATAGTAATACCCTGTTCTCTTTCATCTTTTAAACCATCAGTAAACAAAGCTAAATCAACCCCTTCGTGACCTTTTCGCTTACTGGTTGTTTCTACAGCTTGTAATTGATCTTCAAAAATGGCTTTACTATCAAAAAGTAATCTTCCTATTAAGGTACTTTTACCATCATCTACACTTCCTGCCGTTGTAAATCGTAATAATTGATTTTCTTTTATTTCCATTATGCTACTGCTTCTTTATTTTTTAAAAGTATCCTTGTCTCTTTCTGTCTTCCATCGATGTTTCGCTACGCTTATCATCAGTACGATTACCTCGTTCTGTCTGTTTCATGGCAGAAACCTCCATAGCAATTTTTTCTAACGTATCTGCATCAGACTCCATGCCTCCAGTAATAGTTATATCACCCAATGTTCTAAAACGGATTTTCTTGGTAACGATTTCTTCGCCTTCTTCCAGTTTTAAATATTCTGAAACTGGTATCCAAGAATCATTACGCCATACTACTTCTCTTTCATGCGCATAATACAAGGATGGAATTTCTATATTTTCTCTTTTTATATAATTCCAAACATCCATTTCGGTCCAATTGCTTATTGGGAAAGCTCTGAAGTGTTCGCCTTCAAAATGCTTTCCATTAAGAATATTCCAAAGTTCTGGGCGCTGGTTTTTAGGGTCCCATTGTCCAAAATCGTCCCTATGCGAAAAAAACCGTTCTTTTGCCCTAGCTTTCTCTTCATCACGACGACCACCACCAATGGCACAATCTACTTTATTGGTTTCTATAGCATCTAAGAGCGTAGTAATTTGCAATGCATTTCGGGTGGCATTCTTCCCTTTTTCTTCAGCCACACGACCTTGGTCAATCGATTCTTGAACAGAACCTACAATTAATTGTGCATCAAACTTTTTGATTAAATCGTCTCTAAACTGAATGGTTTCAGGGAAATTGTGCCCTGTATCCACATGCATTAATGGAAACGGTATTTTTGATGGATAAAATGCTTTTTTAGCTAAATGTGTTACCAAAATAGAATCTTTACCCCCGGAAAAAAGAATGACCGGATTTTCAAATTGTGCCCATACTTCCCGTAGTATGTAAATTGCTTCAGACTCTAATTCGTCTAGATAATTTAAATAATACTTGCTCATAGTTTCTTTATAATTCTAATTTGGGTTTTATTGCTTTCATTATTATTTCAACAGATTCTGACACGGAAACCTCCGTTGTATCGATTGTTATAGTTGCGTCGTCAGGAGCTTCATAGGGTGCATTTATCCCTGTAAAATCTTTTATTAAGCCTTTTCTTGCTTTTGCATACAATCCTTTTACATCTCTTTTCTCACACTCTTCAATCGGTGTGTCAATGAAAATTTCAACAAAGTTAACATCTTTGACCGTTTCTTTTATCAATTGACGGTCGTTTTTATAAGGAGAGACAAATGCTGCCAATACAACTATGCCTGCCTCTACAAAAAGATTTGCAGTTTCAGCAATTCTACGGATATTTTCGGTACGGTCTTCCGGTGTAAAAGTTAAATCATTATTAAGCCCTTTTCTTACGTTATCACCGTCTAATGTATACGTATGTATTTTTTGGGTATATAGCTCTTGCTCTACCGCATTAGCAATGGTGGATTTTCCAGAACCAGACAACCCCGTAAACCAGATAAGAAATGAATTATGCTTTTTTAATTCAGACCTTTTCTTTTTGGTTATTTTAAAATCGTGTGGAATAACGTTTTCTTGCATAATTATTTACTTTTTTTTCCTAAAAAAAAATTTCTAATTCTTCCCAATGGTAACCGTAACCAAATACGTTCGTGAAGATAATATAATATAAACTTAGAAACCAACTCTGCTAAGGCAACATAAAGTGCTATCTCATCAAAAGAATTTAATACTAGACCTGAAATAATAAAGGTTCCTGTTGTTGCGATAATACGCCAAGAAATGGTTTTGTATAATGTTTGGCGTGGGTTTACTTCTTTTCCAAGTAATATTTTTTGCCAAATACGTTCGTGAAGATAATATACTGCCAATTTGATAAAAAATTCAAACAAGCCAATTCTTATAGCACTATCAATACTACAATTACCATTTAAGCAGGTAATTAACAAAACAACTAAAATAGTATCGGCCGTTGCAATACACCGCCAAGAAATCCCTTTTAATATACTTCTGTAATGTGATTCTTGTTTATACTTAACCATACTTATTAGCTTCGGTTAGATACCAAAAACCAAGGGTTTAATAAATTTTCTTTATTATACTGCAAAGGTTTGTCTGCAGGAAGGGCTGTTACGGTTACACCTACAGCCTTACAAATAGCATGTCCTGCTGCTGTATCCCACTCCATTGTTGGAGCATAACGAGGGTATAAATCGGCTTTTCCTTCTGCCACCAAACAAAATTTAAGTGAACTTCCTTTTGAAACGATTTCCACCTCTTCATTTTTTGAAATTGTATCAATGAACTTTTGTGTCTCTTCATTTAAGTGAGACCTGCTTCCTACTATACGTGCTTTATCTTTATTTTTAACCGGTTTTATTTCAGAAGCATGTTTTAATACATCAGCTACAGGTGTTTTATGATTTTTGAGCACCACTTTAAAAGCTTTTTTATTTGCTACCTCAGTGAAATAAAGTGTTTTAAAGTCTGGAACATATAATACACCTAAAATTGGAATTCCGTCTTCAACTAGTGCTATATTAACAGTAAACTCACCATTCTTTTTGATAAACTCTTTCGTTCCATCTAGAGGATCTACAATCCAGCATTTATTCCATTTTTTTCGTTCAGAAAATTTCATTTGTTTATTTTCTTCACTGATAATAGGAATATCGGTTTGTTTTAGATTAGAAATTATTATGTCGTTGGCACGTTTATCTGCAATGGTTAAAGGAGAGTCATCATTTTTTGTTTCCACTTCAAAGTTTGAAGTATTATAAACGTTCATAATTTCTTCTCCCGCTTCTAATGAAGCTTGTATGGCTATATCTATTAAATTCACTGTAATATTAGTTAATGCTATACTGAATATAATCAGAATAGCTATTTCGTAATTTTATTTTTTATTGCTGGGTAAAAATGTCTAAATAGAATATAAAGTGCTCCTAATAAAAAACCAACTAAAATAAACTGGATAAGAATCAATAACTTTTGAGGTGAAGAAGGTTCTATTGGTATAGTTGCAGGTTTTATAATCGTAAATACAGGGGTATCTTTTTTTACGTTTAGTTTAGCTGTCTCAAGTTCTCCTGCTAATTGAGAATAAATATTTGAGGACAAGCTGTATTCTGTTTGTAATTGTTCCAATCTATTTTGAGCCAAGTTACTGATAACGTTTACATTTCTATCCTTATAATTTGCCAAAGTAGCTCTTTTGCTAAAATAATCGTTTTCAGCTTCTTCAAAACGCTCACTTATATATTCTAGCTCTTGTCTTGCTTTTTTAATATTGTATTCTATAATAAACTCTTGAAGCAAATTTTGAATGTTGTTTGCAAGTCTAGCAGATGCTTTTGCTTCTGGAAATGTTGTTTTAATTTCAATATACCCATCAACATCATTTATATTTACTGAAAAATTTGAATACAAGTAATTAAGTTGTTGTTTTTCATTAAAGTTTAAATAATACTCGGTAGAATCTTGTCTTTCAACAGATTCTTCAACTTCAGAGTTTTTGAACAGGCCAATAATTTTACCCGGTAAACCAATAGTATATCCTTTTACGTAACTTAACACTCCAGGTTTTCTAATTTCTGTAAGATAATGAGATACAGAAACCAAGCTATCTTCTTCCTTGATGGGTATTTTAGATTCTAGAATTTGTTTTTTAAAGGGGGTACTTTCTACTATTAGCGGGTACTGCATAGGTAATATTACATCATTTCCCGAATCTCCCACATTAACCCCAATTAGGTTTGCTATTCCACTTATTTTTTTCCCTAGTTTTTTAGAAGAGGAGATTTGGGAAACAAATACCGAAGATGATGAATACTCTTTTGGTAGTAAAAAGGCTACTAAAACCCCTAAAATTAGAAAGACTATAAGAAACCTTATAATAACTCTTCTAGAGCTGTTTAATATTTTTAATATTTCAAAAGTATCTACTTGAAATATTGATTTTTCAGATGTTTTCTCGTTTTCCATATTACTGAAGCAATCTATCTATTAAAAGTCCTAATGTTGTTAAACCAGTACTTATACCCACCACTTCTTGTGCGGATAGTTTATTTCTGTTTTCTGGTTTAGCAGGCACTAATATGGCGGCACCTGGCTCTAGTTTTGGAAAACTTCTAAAGAATAAAAAGTGTTTAGTTGAAGCAATATCACCATTAGCATATACTACATAGGTCTTACCTTTTTTGGCATCTGATGAAAAGCCTCCAGATTTACTTATGTAATCTTTTAGCGTCATACCTTTTTCAAAACGAACCAAAGAAGGCACCAACACCTCACCTTGAACTTTTACAGTTTGCCTTGTCGATGGAATAATTAACCTATCTCCACTTTTTAGTACTAGGTTATGTTTAGAGTCATTATCCTTTATTATTTTTTGTAGATTAATCCCTACCCTAAATTCTTTTCTATTTTTAAGTGTTTCTTCTTCTACATTAGTAGAGTCTTCTTTTCCGGTAACCTCTTCTTTCTCTATCAATCCTTCAAACGTTTCTTTTTGTGATCCGTCATTATAAAAAGGATTTAACCTAACCAATGTAGCACCTTCAACAAAGGCGTATTGAGTAACCCCGCCCGCTCTTTCTAAAAGGTCTGAAATTTTCTCATTTTTACTTTCGATAGTATAGTTTCCTGGATAATTAGCTTCTCCTGTTACAGATACTTTAATTTGCTCAGAAAAACCTTTTAGGTATCTTACAGAAACACGATCGTTAGGCTGAAGTATAAAATTTGATCCATCTTCCAGTGTTAATTCCCCATTTGCTGAAACTTTGAAATTTTTACTTAATGTTTCATAAGAATCATCATCTACTCTCCTATAGATATCTATTTTGTTTTCGTTGGCACTATCTGTAAAACCTCCACCTAATAAAACTAAATCTTCTACTGTCATATTTTCTACATAGGGTATTGTCACTGGAGAATTTACCGCTCCATCTATGGATAAGGTATAATTTTCCGATAAATTATATTTGTTAAAAACCTGAACTTTATCATCAGGTTTCAAGTTGATAGCTTTATTCCCTTTTAATACTTCTGAAACCGAAAAAGGAGTCACTGTTTCGGTAACGCCGTCCTCTGTACTAAAAAGCAATCCTCTTTCTAAAAAAGCCCTTTCAGTAACTCCAGCGGCTTTCTGAATCAAGTCATTTACTGTCAACCCATCTGTAAACTCATAGCTACCTGGACGATAAACCGCTCCTTCAATACTTATTCTATTTTCAAATTTATCTATAATTTCATTTACCGTAAGCACATCCCCATCTTGTAATGGTGTTTCACTCTCGTTATCAACAAGGATTTCTTTTACAACTCTTCTATCCCCTTCTATTCTTTCTAAAACAACTCGCTCTTTATAAGCGTTGGAAGTAAATCCACCTGTAAATTCCAAAAGATCATTTAAGGTTTCCCCTGGTTTTAATTCGTATGTTCCTGTACGCTTTACACTTCCATTTATCTTTACTCTTGAAATGTAAGGAGAGATGATAATAACATCTTGGTCTTGCAGTGTTTTATTTCCAACTTGCGAACCGTTTATTAAATAATCATATACATCAAAGTAAGTGATTTCATCACCGTTTCGAACTAATTTTATATCTCTAAAAGTACCTTGTTTTGTAGGGCCTCCAGAAGCATATAAAGCATTTAAAACCGTTGATAAAGCACTTAATGAGTATGTGCCCGGAACTTTAACCTCACCTATAATATTTACTTGAACGGTCCTAACATTAATTAATGAGACACTTAGAAAAACCTTATAAGGACTATTATCTGAAGCGTTGATACCAGAGTATATCCGTTTGAGTTTACCTTTAATCTTACCAGAAGCTTCTTCCATAGTAAGCCCGCTTACATAAATAGGACCCACATTTGAAATACGGACAGCTCCTTCCCTGTCAACCTCAACAATATAGCTATTCTCTGCAGCTCCCCATAAGTTTATGGATATCTCATCACCAGGACCTAATTCATAATTAGTTGGGGTAGCCAAATTCATATTAGGCGTAAAAGAGATGTTCTGGTTATTAAAAAAATCATACCCAAAAAGTGGGTCTTTGGTTACCCCTTCTTTAACCTCATTTCCTGTAAATCCAACTGGAGCTTTATTATCAATGTTTAAAGAGCTATCAATCTGCTCACCTTCTAACGTTTTTGTAGAAGACCCTATTTGATTTAATCTACGTTCCAATTCAGCAATTTTTGTAGGAGAAACGCCCCTTGCCGTGGCCATAGCTTTTAATTGCTCCATTGTATACCCTTGTGCTTTTGCTCGCTCCCAATACGATTGTATTTGTTCGTCGGAAAGATTCTCTACATCTGCAGATAATATTGATGAGGATGGAATAGTCTGTGCAACCATATCACCTGTTGTAAAACAAATCGTGAATAGAAGAAACAGCAATACTTTTTTTATGCTAAAATTTACTTTTGCCATTAAAAATTTATAATTCAATATGATTCTTGTTTTATTAACGCGCAAAGATAACAATTCTTTAAAGAGATTATTGCTTTTCTCCTTTTAAATAAAAGTTGTTGTACAGTATATTTTGGACTGTTTTCAACGTTAAAAAAAGGCTAAACTCCTCGTAAGTATTGGTTTCGACTGCCTGACTGCTTAAATTTGTATAAAACTAAAAAGAAAAATACTATGAGCTACTTGAACTTAGATAAAGAAAAAACAACCACTACTGCAAAAGAACTAAACGTGCTATTAGCAGACTATCATTTATACTACCAAAAGCTTCGTAATTTTCATTGGAACATTGTTGGAAAAAACTTTTTTGATCTTCATGAAAAATTTGAAGAAATGTATGACGATGCCAAATTAAAAGTAGATGAAATTGCAGAACGAATTTTAACGTTGCGATTCCAACCAGTTAGTAACTATACCGATTATCTTGAAATGTCAAATTTAAAAGAATCACCTTCTCGTACTGAAGATTCAAAAATGGTGAAAATCCTGTTAGATGATCACGGAAAAATACTAAATCAAATGCGAAACGTGATTGATAAGGCTGATAAAGCTGGTGACGAAGGGACTATTGATTTAATTGGTGGTTATATTGCCGATATTGAAAAAATTAGTTGGATGTTAGACGCTTGGTCTATGAAATCTAGTGATACACACCCTGAAGCATAATTAATTGTATCCAAAATTTTTATTAAGCCCGCTTATGCGGGCTTTTTGTTTTTTAGAAGCCTAATAGCTTATTTTTAAGCCAAAAGATAAGCGAGTGCCTTCTTCTCCTTTAAATGCCGTAAAACTTCCCACTATGGCGTTAGTCCACAAAATATCAAATCCACCACCATAGGCATCGTACCATTTTTCTGAAGTATCTCTTTTTACCCAAACACGACCTATATTGTACCCTCCACGAATTCTAACCGTTACAGGGAATAAAGCTGTTTTTATGGGTTGAAACGTATACAACAAATCACTTTTACCTAAAAAGCTATTGAATCCTTTAAATCTACCCTCACGATATCCTCTTAACCCCGTTTTCGCGCCTAAGGTAGCAGTTTGATGAAATTCAGGCCTATCTCCTACTTGCAAATGTGTAGAAGCCCCAGTCTCCAAAACAAGCCTGTTATTACTTAATAGTGAATTGTAAAACAAAACGGAAGACTTTAAAAAGCCAGTAATATCATTGGATTTTAAATTATCAATCCCTCCTACTGTGGCAGAAAAAAACATTCCTTTGCTAGGGAAGTAATCTGCATTGTAATTTTTATAGCTATAGGTAACTTCAGGAACAGCAAAATAGGACCGCAATGTATATTCTTCTGGTGCTGCATCTAACAAGAAATTACTTTCATTATTAATTAGCTTTAGTGTATTTAGATTCAGTTTTAACTGAAAAAAACTTCCGTAATCTGTTTCTTTTTCAAGTGCCAGCCCACCGTGAATTCGTTCCATTTGAATACGATTATAACTTAGCCCTAAATCATCTTCAGGATTAATTGTTTCATTTCCGAAGCCAAAAAAGTTTTCAGTATAATCTAAAGAGGTATACCTGCCATCTATCACCAAATTAAAATCGTTGACTACCGCCGCAAACCCTTTTAAAAAATCAATATCAAATCCTGTGGTTTGAAAATTATAATCAAGTGAAATATTGGTTCTTTTGCTGTACGGGTTTTTTATAAAGTTAAACTTATCATTCGTGTAAGAAGCTTTTAAAGAAACTCCTGTATCGTTATTATACAGTGTTTCCAAGCTAATGGTACTGGTAGAAGATTTCTTCTTTGTGTAATCATAACTATTGGCTTCATAAATATTAGTGGTTTTAAAACGGGCCCCACCTTTGTTTTTTATTTCTACCTCATCATCTTTATTATCATACACTACAATTTTTTTTCCTTCTGAAATGTTATAAATATCATCATCTTGCCCTCCTATTAATCGTATTAAAATTGCTTTTTCTGCTACACCGTTTACTTCAAAAACATCATCATCGTCCAATCCATACAACCAAATCTCTTTCGTTTCTTCTGAATTAAAAACTCTATCAAATAATACATCGCCTTTTTCCCCATCCTTTATTCTATAGGCAATTATTTGAGTTTTTCCGTTAGGCTGACGGTTTATAACAAAATGATCATCTTTATCGGTCCCTGTCAACATTTGAAACTTTATAAACTCTTGGTAATAACGTTCTACGATATGTACTAGGTTTTCTTTTCTTTTTAGAAATGATTTTTTTATCTCGCTACTAGTTGTGTCTTGTACTTCCATAGGAAGGTCCTTAAAAGCGTTGTCTAAAATTTCTTCGTCAATTGCTTGTTGCATTTTTTTGGCCTCTTCCATCCAAACAGATTTATCACTTCGTTTAATAAGGGCACGGTCTAACTTTGAACCTGCCTTATTAAACCAAGCGACATCCTTTATATCTTCGTTATAAATCCCGAACTGATTTACTGAACCAGCTAATTTTCTAAGTAAGTTTAAAAAGCTACCGTCAAAATTGGCAAATACCTGATCTCGATCTCGCGGAATTGGTATGAACTGTAACTTCTCACCCTCATCTTCAAACTCTGACCAACGCCATTGATCGCTGTGCCTGTCCCAATCACCGATCAACATATCAAAAATACGTGCTCGAATATACGTCGCTTCGTCTAAGGTATGGTCCTCGTCTTCTCTAAGTTTTTCCAATAAGTCGTCTGTGCTCTCTACATTATCTGGATATCCAAAACTTTTACGGTTTTCATACTCTTCCGCAGGACGTTCTACAATCATATACAATTGATTACCGTAGTCTTCATTATATTTTCCTAAACGCTGCTGCTTAGGCACGTAATACAATTCTGGCGTGGTGTAATATACACCCGCTGCTTTGGCCAGTTTTGGAATTGCAAATGCCCCATAGGGATGTGCTGCTGTGTAAAAATCTAGAATTAAATCCTCAGGCACTGTATTGCTGAAATATTTCTCAGCGTCAATTCCATTAAAAGTTGTTGTTTCCAACAGTTGAACAGCACTCTTTTTAAGGGCACGCATATTATATTCTTTACCATCTTTTGTCACTAACCTTAAGGAACGTGTTTGATGTCCGCCTCCTGGCCTTACCACTTCTAAACCTCCATATAAAGTATCTAACAAGGCAGTTGCGGCTGTTACTTTTGTTCCATAAACATCGCGATAATGTTGTCCCCAAAAAGACTTGAAAAAATCAGATTTTTCTACTTTATCGATATCATAAACTGAAGCTGTATACGTTCGCGGATATGTTTTTGGAAACGATTCGGTTTCTAGTTCTCCAACAGTTTGAAAAATTTTTCTTCTGAATAATAGATTTGATGCGTCTTTTTTTTCTTCCGAAGCATAAAAAGAGACCCAAACACTACCTTTATCTGTTATTTCAACTGAAGCGAAACCTTGCTTTCCGTATGAAAAGATACCATTGTCACTTAACGAAACTGGTTTAGCACTAGATGCAGCTCCACTAACCAACTGTTTAAAGTTTCCTTCTTCGATATACTGAAGGTTTTCCTCGTGCCCTGAAACTATTAGAATGCGATGGTCGGGTTTATTCAGTAAGATTTCAAGCTCCTTCATAAGCTCACTATACCGATAGTTAAAACGGTTTTGCTTAGACACACCGCCTTGTGAACGAATTTCGGTAATGAGTGTTCCTACACCTGGAAAAGGAATATTCCCCTGCAACGGGAAAATATGGTCCCGAAATGAAAAGCGTCCTCCATGAAAACCATTTGTGAACATAGGATGGTGCATCGCAAAAATTATTATTTTATTGGCGCTTTTCTTTATTTCACCTGCAATTTCTAAGAGAAGTTTTTCACGCGTTTTAATCTGGCATTTATCATTCATATTTGGGTTTTTGTCCCAATCTTCAATAAACCATTGGCTATCTACCGCTATTAATTGTATGTTTTCTGAAAGCTCAATGCTCTCTAGAGGGCAACCGTTATTTGGGGTTAGGATATCGCCATCTTCAAAATTTTCTTTTAAGTAATCTTCAATGGTTTCCAGCCCTTTGGTTTTATTGAAATCCCATTCGTAATTTCCTGGTAAAAAATAAGGGGTAGCCCCAGTAGTTTTTGCTACTCGAATTTGAGGATCAAGTTGCTTTTTTAGTTTTTCTTCCTCACCGTCTTCAGCATCTATATTGTCCCCCATAAAAAGAACACTTTTTTCTTTGGAAGCATTCTTTGCAATTATTTTACTTAAAACGGATACCGTTGCTTCACTATTATTAGCCGCATTTCCTGTTACATAGATAGTATTTACAACCTCTTCTTGATTAAAAGTATCATCAATTGTTCTATCTAATCGTGTTTGTAGTTTTGAGGTCGCACAAGAAGCTAGAAGCAGAAAAGAAAGTACTAAGTAAAATGGGGATAATTTCATACAATATGTTATCTGGGTTCTTAAAAGTCAAATCCTAAGCCGAAAACCAAGCGAGCTCCTTCTACAGAGTGAAATAAGCTTGCTGAACCAGTTAAGCCACCGCTACCGTTTATCCAAAGACCGCCTCCATATGAGTTATGCCATTTTTCCGAATCAAATTCAGGTGTCCATACACGACCTAAGTCGGCCCCGCCGTAGAGACCTACTTGTAAAGGGATTAAACCTACTTTAAATTCGTCAAAGCTATATCGAACATCTGCACTTCCTACTAATGAAGACTTCCCTGTAAAGCGTTCTTCCCTAAACCCGCGAAGACCACTATTTGCACCTAAATTAATGCCCTGAAAAAATTCAAATTGACTCCCAAAGTTAAACTTTGCTCGTACATTGGTTTTTAACACCCATTTTTTATTGGTAGTTAAGCTATTGTAGAAACCGAGTCGGGTTTTTAAATACCCGAATACCCTTTTTAAGTTATCAAAATTAGCTGTTACCCCAGTATTAAGGTCAAACATCATCCCAATAGTTGGGTTTCTGGGATTATCAAAACTTCGGTAATTATAGATACCTTCAAGCGTACCGTATGGATCGAAGTTTTCAGTTTTATCTATTCTGCTAATATTGGTTAAGCCTGGTATTTCATTATTTACACGAATGGCTTCAAACTTACCTTGCAATTTAAAAAAGCTACCAAAATTTGAGTTACGTAACAATCCAGCTTTTGCCATAAGGGTTTGTATTTGAACTCTATTATGATCAAAACCTAAATCGTCTTCTGGGTTAATGGTCTCATTTCCGTAACCAAAATAATTTACCACGTAAGTAGGGCTTGTGAAACGACCACCAAAACTTAAATTTAATGTATTTCTAATATTGGCTATTTCTCCTTCGTAACTTATATCAAAACTATCACTATCAAAATAATACCCCACGTTTAAACTATGTCGGCGGGAAAAAGGATTTTGCTGAAAGCCATTTACTTGGTACACATACTGTAATCCTGCTCTATAGCCATCATCCGGGTTGTATCCAAATGCCGCTGCATACGCGTGTGTATTTTGAATATTTTTCCGGTAATCGTATGTGTTTAAAGTATATACATCGGTAAGTCGCAAATTACCCCCATTTTTAACCTCAACAGTATTTTCTTTACTTTCATGGTCATACACCTTTACTTTTTTTCCTTCAACTAACCGATACACATCGTTGCCGTGACCACCAATTAACCTTACGAATATTGGGTTATCGCCTGTTCCAGTCACTTCAAAAATATCTTGCTCATCTAATCCATAAATCCAAATCTGATTTGTTTCTGAAGCTAAAAAAGTACGGTCAGCCACTAACATTCCCCTATCTTCTGAAGGAAAATTATACGTTCTTACATTTGTTCTCCCATCAGACAATCTAGTTACCTGAAAGAAGTCTTTTTTATTGGTGCCTTCAATGGTTTGAAGCTTGGCTAAATATGAATAGTATCTATCAGCAATTTTTTCAAGGTTATCCCTTCGCCCTTTCAAAACAGTTACTATGTCCTGTAGGGATTCATCGTTAACACTTTCGGGGATAATTGAAAAAGCGGTTTCAATAATTGAGTCTGAAATTGAGTTTTGTAAGTTTTTTGCTGCATTAATCCAATCTTCCCTTCCTGATTTTTTTAGAAGAGCACGATCCAATATAATTCCTTCTTTATTAAACCATCTTATATCCCGCAGGTTTTCATTATATACCTGTTTTTCATAGGTTCTACCAAATATAGATCTTGCAATATCAAGCACATTTCCTTCAAAACTAGAAAAAGCATCATCCCTGTTTCTTGGTATGGGAACAAAGACATTTACACTATCTTGACGTAAGTATTCTGCCCATCTCCAGTGACCTGGTTCTCTATCCCAATCTCCCACAAGCATATCAAATAGCCTGGAACGTATAAAGTTTTCTTCATCTATTGACACTTCACGACCTCTTCGAAGTTTTATAAGGATATCATCTGCTGTTTCAATATCGTCCGGATACTCAAAAAGAGGCTCATCTTTCGTGCTTTCAGCAGGTTCTGTTGTAAGTAAATAAAGAGCATCCCCAAATTTTTCATTATAAACGCCTAATTGCTCTTGCTTGGGTATATAAAAGAGTTCTGTTTGATTATGGAATATCCTTGCGGCCTTTGCCAGTGTAGGAAGAGCAAGTGGTGCATATGGATGAGTTGCCGTATAAAAATCTACCCCAAATGTATTTTTAGGTGTAACTTTAGAATCTTCTTTATCTATTTCTTGTGTCTCTGTATCTTCTTCAAAAACTATTTTTTGGGAAAACTCTAAAGCGTTCTTTTTCATGGCCCGCATACGGTACCTATTCCCTCTGGTATCTTCTAAAATTAAAGCATTATACTCTTCATTCTCTGTTTCCCGTATTACTTCTAGCCCACCATAAAGCGTATCTAATGACGTGATTTTTGCAGTTACTTTATTAGTATAAGCATCTTTGTATTTAGCCCCCCAAACGGTTTTAAAAAACAATGCTTCACTAACACTATCTTGCTCGTATATAGCAACTTCTTTGGTAGGTTCATAATTATTAGGTAATACAGAAGCAGGATAGGTTTTGTTTGAAGGAAACACTTCTTTCTGAAATAAAAGTTTTGGTTGATTGTCTTTCGTTCCACCATAATATTTTACAAATGAAGAGCCATCTTCAAAAACATCAAAAATGGCAAAACCTTGGCCACCATAGCTAAAAACACCATTCTGCCCTAAAGCTGCGTATGATGATTTACCTCCAGAGCCTGAAAGTATTTGTACCAATCCTTCTTTTTCTACGTGTTGAAGTGTATGTTCATGACCTGAGGTAAAAACCACTCGACCATGCTTTTTAGCCAAAGAGGCCAAACGATTCATTAGCTTGTTGTAAAGTTCATTATATCTATCTTGAACCGAAACCCCTCCCTGTGAACGTATTTGTACCACTAAAGATGATAATATAGGTAAGGGAAACTTACTTTGTGTAGGGTATAAATGCTTTTCTAACGCAAAATAGCCACCGTGAGTTCCATTGGTGAACATAGGGTGGTGCATCGCAAAAAGAACCGTTTTATTTTTATTCTTTTCCAGTTCATTGGCTATTTCAATAAACAGTTTTTCCCGTGTTTTAATTTCACAATTTTTATTGAAATCTGGATCACTATTCCAGTCTTCAAGATACCACTGTGAGTCTATAATTAATAATTCAACATTTTCTGAAACTGAAAAACTTATTAACGGACATCCTCCTGTAGGTTGAAAAGCCAAAGAGTCTAAGTGTTTTTGAACGTATTCCTGTTCCCGCTTAAGACCAATTAACCCACCAGAATAATATTCATGATTTCCCGGAATAATATATGTCTGCCCCTTAAAGTCTTCTAATGCTTTAAACTGGTTGTCCATATAATATTCACTGATCTCCCTGTTGGGATGCCCTTCTGCTGGCATGCCATCATCGTAAATATTATCGCCTAAAAAAATAGCATGATCACTAGCTTTAGTTGAATTTTCCTTTAAATAATTATTAAAAATAGTAAGACCATCACTCATTCTATTTAGCGGTGAAATCCCAGCATCACCTACTAAATAAAAAGTTCGTTCTATTTTTTTATCTGTTGGGAAAGAAGGTTTTTCTTCCGGATTTTTATACTGCGGTTCATAAGTAGCACATGCACTTACTATAGTAATTAAAATTAAAAAAAGAGAGTTCTTTTTGAAACGCATACACAATAATAGTATTCTTATTTTACATTGAAAAAGCTACTTTGAAAGAAAACTGAACACCTTCATCTGAAGTAAAAACATTTACGGTACCGCTTAACAAGTCGGCAGCATTAATCCAAACACCTCCACCGTAGCTATTATGCCAAACATCTGAAGTATCATTCGGAATCCATACTCTACCCAAATCGTACCCGCCAAATACTCCTATTTGTACAGGTGTCACTGCTGTTCTAAAACTATTAAAGCTATATCGTAAATCTGCTCCTCCAGCTAATGCACTACGACCGGTAAAACGGTCTCTTCTATATCCTCTTAATCCATAGTCTCTACCTAATTGCGCGCCTTGATAGAATTCAAAGTTGTTTCCTACATTAAAGTGTCCAACTGCTTTGGTTTTTAAAACAACCTTTTTGTCTTTTGTCAAAGCGTTGTAAAAAGTTAACTTCGGAATTACATATCCAAAAACACGATCACTATCATCAATGTTTTGAGTTCCTCCTGCCGTTAAGCTTGCATGCATTCCTCTACCAGGATTGGCTTTATTGTCAAAACTTTCATAGGTGTATGTTCCTTCAGCAGATGCGAAATATTTTCTTTCCTCAACATCTGGGTATCCAATATCTGAAATGAATCTATCGTCGGTATCTTCTACTTCAACGCCTTCAAATTTCGCTTTAAATTCAAAAGTGCTTCCGTAGCGGCCATCTTTTTTAATTCCTAATGCTCCACCATAACTTCCTATACGCACTCGGTTATAATCTCTACCAAGATCTTCTTCATAATCAAGGTTTATAGTTTCATTTCCGAAGCCAAAAAAGTTTTCAGAAAAATTTGGGTTACGGAAATGCCCTTCGACTAAAAAGTTCCAATCTCCAAAAATGTTGGCAAACTCACCGCTATAATTTATATCAAAACTTTCAGTAGCAAAATAATACCCCGCTTTTATACTGTGCTTTTGTTTAAAAGGATTTTCTTGGAAACCGTGAACGGTAAACGTATCAGAAAGTCCAAGTAAAAACCCATCATCTGCATTGTAACCAAACGTAGGCAGTAAAAGGTTAATTGTTTTATTCTCTTTTACATAGTCATAGGTATTAAAATTGTAATTATTGGTGATTCTAAAAGCAGCCCCACCTTTATTCTTAATGGTGTTTTTCTTACTTTTTTGATCATAAACCTTTATTCTACTTCCGTTTTCGATATCGTAGGTGTCGTTATTTTGTCCACCAATAATTCGAATAAAAATAGGACGGCTACCTTTTCCTTTTACTTCAAAAACATCATCATCATCAAGACCATACACCCAAAGCTCTTTGGTATCATCTTTTGTAAACGTTCTGTCAAGAATAAGGTCGCCTTTTTCACCATCTTTTATTCTGTACGCCTTAATATTTGTTTTTCCTTCTGGCAATCGAGTAATTTCAAAAATATCATCCTTATCGGTACCCGTTAAGATTTGAAGGTTTGAAAAGTAATCGTAGTATTCAGAAGCAATTCTTACAATATTGTTGCGTCTCCCTTTTAGGTTTTCTTTAATTTCTTCAGCAGTTTCATCTTGCACTTCTTTTGGCAAGTCATTAAACGCTTGTTCAATCACTTCATCGGTTACATTTTCTTTAATGTATTCGGCTTGTACCATCCACTCTTCTCTTCCGTAGTTTTCAGCTAAGGCGCGGTCTAATTTTATTCCGGCGCTGTTAAACCATTTGGTATGTTCCAATTCTGGGCCATACACTTGAAATTGACGGGCTGTACTAAATAAAGCTCGTACCGCATCTAACAATCCGCCATCAAAATTTGCAAAAACCTGATCTCTATCCCTTGGTATTGGCGTATAAATCTTATCACCATTTTCATCTTCTTGCAAAGCAAATCGCCACTGGTCATTATGACGATCCCAATCTCCAATCAACATATCGAACATTCGAGCACGGATGTATGCTTTCTGGTTTATTTTATTTTCTTCATCTTTCCTTATTTCTTCCAACACATCATCTGTACTAATGATATCTTCTGCGTAATCAAAAATAGCTTCATCATATTCTTCGTCAGGACGTTCAACGATCATGTACAGTTCATCCCCATAGGTTTCATTAAACTTACCAAGCGCCTTTTGCTTAGGGACGTAAAATAATTTGGGATTGGTATGGAATACTTTCGCTGCATCTGCCAATTTTGGGATGGCAAAAGCTCCATACGGATGAGCTGCAGTATAAAAATCGAGGATTAAATCTTCCGGTAGCGTATTTTTAAAATCGCTTTCAATCACTTCGTTTTTAAGAATTACCGTTTGTAAAAACTGAACAGCACTCTTTTTTAAGGCTCGCATATTATAATCGTGACCTTCTTTATCTACTAAGCGAAGTGAAACCGTTTGATGGCCTCCACCTGCGCGTTCAACTGTTAAACCGCCATATAAAGTATCTAAATCTACTGTTGGTGCCAGTACTTCTTTGCCGTACACTTTGCGATAATGGTCGCCCCAAACTGTTTTAAAGAAGCCACTTCTATTTACCAGACTATCGCTATATACAGCAGCTTTTACGGTTTTAGGAAAGGTGTTTGGTAGTTTTGAAATATTATATTCTCTTTCTGGACCTATAATTTCCTTTTCAAATACTTTAGTTGAGCTTCCATCTTCTTCAGCCTTAAAAAAGGCAACTGAAGTTGAACCGTCCTTATAAATGGTCACTTTACTGAAACCTTGTCCACCATATGAAAACATTCCGTTTTCACCTAAAGCCGTAGCTGTGGCATCTCCGCCAGAGCCCGAAATAACTTGTTTTGCGTTAGCCCCTTCAATGTATTGCAATGAACGGTCGTGACCGGAAACCAAAACAAGGTTTTTATGATCTTTTACTAAAACTTCAATTCTCCCCATTAATTCGCTATAAGCTTCATTATATCTATCTTGAGGGGATATGGCTCCTTGGCTTCGTACTTGTGTAATTAAAGAAGCTACTCCAGGAACAGGTAATAGATGGTTTAGAGCAGGATATTTTCCACCGATTTTACCATTGGTGTACAATGGGTGGTGCATTGCTAAGATTATGGTTTTTTGTTTTGCTTTTTTAAGTTCACCTTCCAGTTCAACTAAAAACTTAGCTCGGTTTTTAATCTGGCACTTATCGTTCATTTTTGGGTGTTTATCCCATTCTTCAATATACCATTGTGTGTCAATCATTATTAAATGAACTGAATCACTGATTTCCACTTCTTCCAGCGGACATCCGTTGTTTGGTTCTAATACAGAATCTGAATTTAAAGCTTCCTTCAACAAGTCTTCTTCCAGTTCAAGACCATCGACACCAGATTTCCAGTCTAGGTTTCCTGGTAATACATTTACGGTTCCTTGAAAACCTTCAATAGCTTCTAATTGTTTTTTAATTTTTTGTTTTGCTTCAGCCTTAACAGGGCCATCATCTTTCGGCATTCCTTTTGGGTAAAAGCTATTGCCCAAAAATAACAAGTTGTTATCTTCGGTATTTTTTTCAGCTATATAGTTTTTAAAGGCTTGTAGCGTTAAGTTTTTTTCTGTTTCACCTATTGATATATAGCCCGCATCGCCTATAAAGTAAAATGTTCTTTCTATTTCTTTCCCGTCACTAGAAAAAGAATCTGGTTGGTAGGTTGAAGAGTATTGGGGTTGATAGGTTGCACAAGAGAAAAACAATAGTGCCGTGATAAAAGTTATAAAGATGTTAATTTTTTTCATAAGCAAATTAAAGCGTGGTATTTTTAGTAATTTGGATATTTAAAACTGAAATTTTATGAGCGACAAAGATATAATTGAAGCAGCGGATAATTTTGTACTTAACCTTTTTAAGGAAAAATTACCCAACACCTTTGTTTATCATAACTATTCGCACACAAAACGTGTCTATAAAAGTATAAACGAAATTATTGAAGACTCACAAATTTCTGTTAAAGATGCTACCATCCTTAAATTGGCCGCCATATTACACGACACAGGTTACATTGTAAAACGGGAAGGCCATGAAGAAGAAAGTGTGAAAATTGCACGCGAATTTTTGGAAGAGAAAGATGTTGAGAAAGATATTATCGATGGGGTTGAAAAATGCATCATGGCAACCAAGTTTAAAAATACAACTCCAAAAGATCATTTGGAAGAGATTATGCGCGATGCAGACTCGTCACATTTTGGTAAAGACTATTTTGAAGAGGCTAGCGAATTTTTAAGACAAGAATACATTGCCCAGAATATTAAAAATTATACTCCACAAGAATGGCGTGATGAAAACATCGATCTTCTTATAAATAAACACAAATTTTATACTTCTTATGCTTTAAACAATTGGCAAAATACAAAGCAAGAAAACTTGGCCGACTTAATTGGCAAGAACAAAAAGATTAAAAAGAAAATAAAGAAAGAAGAAGTTAAAGCAAAATTAAAGGCCAAATACAAAGATAAAAGCGTAGATCGCGGTATTCAAACCTTTTACAGAACGGCTTTACGTAACCATATTAAACTGAGTGACATAGCCGATACTAAAGCTAATATATTGCTTTCGGTAAATGCTATTATTATCTCGTTAGTGCTTTCTAATTTACTTTCAAAACTGGATAACCCATCTAACGATTATTTAATTATACCAACTGCAATCTTTGTTATTTTCAGTGCCGTGACGATGATTCTATCAGTAATTGCCACGCGGCCTAATGTTACAAGAGGTGAGTTTACTAAAGAAGACGTTGACAATAAAAGTGTAAACCTGGCTTTCTTCGGAAATTTCCACCGTATGGAACTTCAAGAATATGAATGGGCTATGGAAGAATTATTAAAAGACCGTGATTATGTTTATACAGCATTAACCAAGGATTTGTACTTTTTAGGTAAGGTATTAGATCGTAAATATCGTATTTTAAGATGGACCTATACCATATTTGTTACAGGAACTATTATATCGATATTAGCTTTCGCAATATCTTTCTATTTAGGCGGTTCTAGAATGTCTTAATTGTTGATTTCAGTAATTAAATCATTATAAGTATAGTATTCTTTTTTATTATCCTTGTCTTTAGAGTAAAGAACACTTACACGTATGGCTTTTAAGCCTGTAACCCCTTGTAAATCTTCAAGCTCTACAATATCAACATCTTTGTCAAGTTGTTTTTTATGTTGAAGGAATGATATATACTTTAAATACTCTTTTTCATCTTCTCTTTGTGAGTAAATAATAACGATTTTACCTTCTTGAGTTACGCGTTCTTCTGTGCCTTTGATATTTGCTTTATCAACTCGTTTTTTTACAACTTCGTAGCGGGCGTTGTATGTTCCATCAACATCAAAACGTTTTTCGTCCATTCTAAACCGAAGGGACAACGAACCATTAAATGCCAAAATCATTGAAGCTACATTTAACTGAACAGGCAACTGTTCTTTAAGCTTGTAATAACTGTTTTCCATTTCGCACATCACCTGTAATTGCCATAGCCTCAAGTTATATAAATAAACCTTGTTAAAGCTTTTATGTTTAGTAATTGCTTCGCCTATATACAAGTTATGCTCTACCCCGTCGGTTTTAAAGCGTTCAAAATAATGCGGGTACATTTTTTGAGCTTCTATTTGTTTTTTATCGATTATTGAAGCCATACGCTTATTGATAGTCATTACAGCGTCATCGTAATCTTTACGGTACTTATAAATTAAACCGCTATTATCATCTACTTGTTCATGGTAGTCTTTAATTAAATTCTCTAGGTTTTCACTTTTACTACTTAAATGCTTAAAAAGTGGGATTATTTCAGTGCGCAAGAACTTTAGTACTTGGCGCTCGCTATCCACCTGTAAGCCTTCTTTAAGCTCTTTAAGGTAATTTGAGATCCTAAATTCTAAATGCTCATAAATAGGAAGCGGCTCCAGTTTGTTTATTTTTTTTATAATTTCCTTGATTTGCTTCAATTGAAGTATTAAATCCTTAATGGTTGCATTATTTCTAGCTTCCGAAGAACCTTTTACATCAATTTGTCCATATAGCGGGTGTACATCCTCAAAAACAACTTCTCTAAAATACGTAGGGTTTCCTTGGGTAATGGAATTTAAATATCGTTTGGCTTCTTTTCTAAATTTCCAATGTACACTAGGGTGCAATGAAGTACATTCATCTTGAATGATCAATTCAAGTTTATTTTCTATTTGTTTTTTTCCACGAACTACCGAATCTACTAAAAACGGCATAATAGTATGCAGCTTATTGGCATTTATAGAGTTAAGATCGTTGATATTAGGCGAAACAAGCTCTAAAATACCTAATACTTTATCTTCTTTATTTACTATGGATGCTAAAATGGCACTTTTAATACCTTGGTCCTGTAGCTTTTTGTATAAAACATTTTCAGGATATAGTTTACGGTACTTTGGTACATTTGATATACAATAAAATTCCTTTTGCTTAAACAGCTTATAGTATGAAGCATCACATAGTGCTGTTTGGCAATGTTGCTTATCTTTATCATTTAAAATAAAGCTTTCAACATCCTTAAAAATAAATTTTTCGAACAGTTGATCCTCTTCATTAAACTCTGAAAATCCAATTTTTAAATCTTGTAGCTGAAAAATAGATTTGAAAATAGATTCAAATGTCTTAGTGCTATTTTCAGTTTCAGGATTATTACGTAACAAGTGAGATTTAAAGTCGGAGATAGATGCATCTAAAGTAACATCAAACATATTCGCGATTACGAACCCTTTAAAAATCCAACTTCCGGGAGGGAATTTTTCTTTCCAAAGTGCAATATTATCAAAGCCGTCCAAGAGCTCTTCAACATCTTCTTTAGTGATATCTTTTGCTTTATCAGTTGGTATAAGATCCACAAAATCCCCATTGTACAAAATACGGTACGTATGGTTAACGCCTTCGGCATCTGGTATTTTATAGTATAATGGGTTTTTAAAATCTACATTATAGCCATAATATACATTTAAAATAATGCTACAGCTCATTATGTATGTATAATCATCGTCAAAATTGGTAAGCTGCGGTGTATATTCTTCACCAGCTGCAGCAAGGATATCCTTATACCGTTTAGATGATTTGAAAACAAATTCCTGAAAAGGGATGGTGGCCAGTTTTATTTCATTTTCCTGTAATAAGGAGGAAAACAGCTCATCTAGAATAATGTCGATTTGTTCATCATATTTCTCAAATTCAGCCTTGGTAGTAATACCTTCTTCTAGAATAGGATACTTATCTGCAATTTCCAAAACAGCTTTTGCACGATCCCTAATCATTCTTTGAGGATCATCTAGGTGAGCGCGATACTTGTTAAAAAGCTTACTGAAGCTTACTTGCACCTTTAAAGGAAATTCACTGTTTTGTGTTTTCATTTTCAATTAATTAACCGCTAATTATTTTACTCTAAATTATAATTTTCTTTCTATAAATCTATCCGTTTTAACAAATTAACAATAATTTGAGAGTTGCATTTTTTTTCAGAAACAAATACTGTTATTTTTGCGCATACAAATATACCTATTATGAGACGATTATTAGTTACATTACTTACAACAACATTATTGATGTCCTGCGCGGGGGATAGCGACACATATACCCTAGAAGGAACAGCACAGAACTTTGAAGATGGCACCGAAGTGTATGTTTATAGTATCAAAGATAGCAACCAACCCAAGGTAATAGACACACTTACCATAAAAAATGGCACTTTTGAAGGCACATATCCAAAGAGTGACAGCATTTCTGTTAACTACATTAATGTAGAAGGTGTGCGGGCAAATGTTGTTTATTTTCCAGAAAATGTAGATATGAAGGCCACACTTTACAAAGACAGTATTGGTTCTTCTTTTGTTTCTGGAGGAAAACAAAATGAAGCTTTTACTTCTTTTTCTGAAAATATGCGCAGCATCAACGAGAAGAAACAAGCTCAGATGAAAGAGTTTAGAGCTGCTCAACAAAGTAGCGATGTGGCTGCCATTAAACAAATTCAGCAAGAAAATACGGCTTTAACAAAAGAAGAAACTGAATTTAAAAAGGAGTTTATAAAGAACAATAAAAATTCACTTTTTTCAGTGATGCTACTTTCTGAAATGATTACTCGTAAAGAGATGAATGCAGAAGAAGCGGGCGAAGTATTAAACAATCTTTCCCCTAAAGTAGCCGCTTCTCCTATTGTTACACAAGTTGAAGCAATGATTGCAAATGCAAGAAAAGCAGATATTGGCTCAATAGCCCCAAACTTTAGCGCCCCTACCCCAGATGGCGAAACCCTTTCTTTAAAAGAAGCAATGGGAAAATATACCATTATTGATTTCTGGGCATCGTGGTGTAAACCTTGTAGAGTTGAAAACCCAAACGTGGTAAAAGTATATGAAAAATACCATGATAAAGGGCTGAACATTATAAGTGTTTCATTAGACCGTCAAAAGCAAAAAGATAAGTGGATAAAGGCTATCGCCGATGACAATATGGATTGGCACCATGTATCTAACTTACAGTTTTGGCAAGACCCTATTGCAAGACAATATAATGTTAGAGCGATTCCTGCTACATTCCTTTTAGATGAAAACGGAAAGATTATCGATAAAGATTTACGCGGTCCTGCTCTAGGCGCGAAAATGGAATCTCTATTAGGTAGCGAGTAATTTTCTTACAACTATCTATTCTTAAAAGCAAAAACCTTGAAGCTATAAATTTAGCTTCAAGGTTTTTTTAAATATTTAAGTGACAACTTCTGTTAATTCAGTAAAAAGCTAACATTCACAGTTGCCTTTAATTTTATTTCTCCAGGTGCTATAGGTTGTTGTCCACCAGAAGCATCACCTTCCATCATAGCTGATTTGTACATTCTTGGCTGTGGATAATCCGTTTGTTGAAATTCACTAATCAATACAGCTTTACCTATAGTTTGATTAAGGACACCAGCATATTCTTCAGCTTTCATTTTGGCATTTTCAACTGCTTTTTTTCTAGCTTGGCCTTTTAATTCATCTTCATTTGAAGCTGAGAAGCTAACACCATCAATACGGTTAATACCACTCTGCAATAAGCCATTCATTAAATCTTCATATTTTGAAAGATCTTTCAACTTAATTGAAATTGCTTGGTTGGCGCTGTAATTATATGTTTTACTGTTATAGTCGTAGTTTTTATTTAACCTGATGTATTGTGTTTTTACATCTTTATCGTCAATACCCATTTTCTTGATAAACGAAAGTACTTTTGAAACGGTACGGTCATTTTCTTGTTTAATTATGGTGGCATCCTTTCCTGTGTTTTCTACACGAATATCTATGTTAGCTTCATCAGGAACTGTATTTACAATACCTTCTCCAGTAACCGATACGGTAGGTTGTTGTGTGTTTTGAGCGTGTGTCATCATCGTTGTTGTTAAGAGAATAACTAAAATTTGAAATGTTTTTTTCATAATATTCTTTTTTAAATTTTTCCGAGTTTATGTAATACAAATAATAAAATAATAGGAATGGCCAATACGGCAACAATCCATAATTGCGTTTGCAATAATATAGGTGCAAAGGCAATTGTTAATACATACCCTGCAATAGCCCCGCCAAAGTGTGCGTCGTGACCAATATTTCCTAATCTACTTTTCATTCCGTAGATGGAATACAGCAAATACAGGATACCAAAAATCCAAGCCGGTATGGAGGCGCTTGGGATGAAAATTAAGCCCAAGCCCATATCTGGATAAAACAATATCGCCGAGTATAAAACCCCGGTTACAGCACCACTTGCCCCTACAGCACTGTAATGGTATTCATCTTTATGAAAAAAGAAGGACAGTAAATTACCCACTATCAAACTGGCCAAATATATTAGTACAAATTTGATTACCCCAACCGAACTGATTACAACATTGGCAAAAAAGAACAGGGTAAACATATTAAAAAACAAATGTGCCCAATCTACGTGCAAAAAACCTGAGGTTACCATTCGCAGTTGTTCGCCACGGCGTATGCCGGCAATGTTGAATTTATACTTTTCAAAAAAAGAAAAATCATTAAAGCCTTTTAACGAGATAATTACATTGGCTGCAATGATGATGATAGTTGCAATGTGAAGTTCTGGCATGTCTTTTCGGTAGAATTATACAGTTATTATGCAATAAAATTAGTTAGTTTTGCGGTAAATTTATCTATGCAACGGCTACTTTATTTTTTGTTGTACCCACTACTTTGGCTTACTTCTATACTGCCTATGTGGCTGTTGTATTTTAAATCTACCTGCCTGTACATAATTACATATTATATAATTGGCTACCGAAAAAAAGTAGTTAAAAACAACTTAAAACTGGTATTTCCTCATCGTTCTTCGGAAGAAATAAACCGCATTACAAAAGGATTTTACAAACATTTATGCGATGTTATTTTTGAAACCATCAAAAGCCTTACCATTTCTGAAAAGGAAATAAGCAAGCGCTTTCAGTTTGAAAATTTAGAATTGTTAGAAGAATTGAAAGCAAAAGGAAAAAGTACCTTGCTTATGAGCGGTCATTATGCCAACTGGGAATGGATGGGGATTTTGAACAAAAAAACAAGTTATAAATGCTATGCTGTATACAAAAAACTGGACAACCCTTATTTTGACGCTTTAGTAAAAGGAACCCGCGAACGTTTTGGTGGAAACATAGTAAGCAATAAAAAAATTGTACCCCAACTATTTAGGGAATCGAAACGCAACGTGGAAACCGTTACGCTTATATTATCAGATCAAACCCCAAAACGAAACGCTTACAAGCACCGTGATACATTTATGGGCATCGATGTTCCAGTTTTTACTGGGACAGAAGAAATAGCAAAGCGACTGGACTTTGCCGCTGTGTATTTAAAAGTAAAAAAAGTAAAAAGGGGTTATTACAAAACTTCTTTTGAACTACTTACCGAAAACCCAAAAGAACTTCCTGATTTTGAAATCACACGTATGTTTTTAACGGAAATTGAAAAACAAATACAGGAAGAGCCAAAGTATTACTTATGGTCTCATAAACGTTGGAAGCATAGACTTCAATAGTTTTAGTTATTTGCTATCGCCTTAATTTCAGTAATAAACCGGTCTGCCAATGTATCGGCGTCTTTTTGAGAAGGACCTTCTGTATAAATTCTAATAATAGGCTCTGTGTTTGATTTTCGAAGGTGTACCCAATTTTCAGCAAAATCTATTTTAACCCCATCGATTGTATTGATTTCTTCTGAAGCATATTTACTTTCAATTGATTTCAAAATTTTATCAACGTCTAATTGTGGCGTTAATTCAATCTTTTTCTTGCTCATATAGTACGACGGATATCGTTTTCTAAGTTCGCTTACCGCTATTTTTTCTTCGGCTAAATGACTTAAGAATAAAGCGATTCCTACCAAGCTATCTCTTCCGTAATGTAATTCAGGATAAATGATACCGCCATTTCCCTCGCCACCAATGATAGCTTTGGTGTCTTTCATTTTCTGTACTACGTTCACTTCGCCAACGGCGCTTGCTGTATAGGTTCCCTTATGATTTTCGGTCACATCGCGTAATGCACGGGAAGATGACATATTGCTAACGGTATTCCCAGGATTGTGCTGTAAAACATAATCGGCAACGGCAACCAAGGTATATTCTTCACCAAACATTTCGCCTTTTTCGTCCACAAAAGCCAATCTGTCCACATCGGGATCAACCACAATACCAAAATCGGCGTGTTCGTCCACCACTTTTTTCATTAAGTCGGTCAAATGCTCTTTTAAAGGCTCTGGATTGTGTGGGAATTCGCCCGTGGGCTCACAAAACAACTCTACAGTTTGAACACCTAACGCTTTAAGAAGCATTGGAACCGCAATTCCTCCAGTTGAGTTTACACCGTCCACAACCACTTTAAGGTTTGCCTTCTTTATAGCTGAAACATTTACCAATGGTAATTCCAGTATTTCATCAATATGTAAATCTATATAAGCATCGTTGGTGGTAATTTTTCCCAAATCATCCACTTCAGAAAAATTGATGTTCTCAGCTTCAGCAATATTCAAGATTTCCTGTCCGGCTTCAGCATTTAAAAATTCACCGTCTTTATTTAATAATTTTAAAGCATTCCATTGTTTTGGGTTATGACTTGCTGTTAAAATAATTCCGCCATCAGCGTGTTCCATCATCACTGCCATTTCAACGGTTGGGGTTGTTGATAAATTAAGGTCAATCACGTGGATCCCCATTCCCACTAGTGTGTTCATGACTAATTGTTGCACCATTTCACCAGAAATACGGGCATCACGCCCCACTACAACACGATATTCATCTTTATTACGTTGTTTTTTCACCCAACTCCCATAGGCTGCTGCATACTTTACCGCATCAATTGGGGTTAAATTTTCACCTTGTGAACCACCAATGGTTCCTCGTATTCCCGAAATGGATTTTATCAATGTCATGAATTCAAATTTTTAAGCAAATATACTTTTTTTAAGACGCATTACTACCTCATGATTTTGTAAATTGTCCCGATGAATTTTTTGGCACATATCTATCTTTCCGGTGAAGATGAAGGCATTACTATAGGTAACTTTATAGCCGATGGTATAAAAGGCAAAAAATATAAGAAGTTTCCGCTTAAAATTCAGAAAGGCATCTTATTGCACCGCGAAATAGACACTTTTACGGATAGCCACCCAACCGTGAAACAAAGCACAGCAAGACTTCATGAAAATTACAGTCATTACAGCGGTGTGATTGTAGACATTCTATACGATCATTTTTTAGCGAAAAACTGGAACCAATATCACGAACTTCCATTAGATGTATATGTAGAAAATTTTTACGATTTGCTACGGAATAACTTCGCTATGCTCCCTACAAGAATTCAGCGTATGATGCCGTACATGATTGCGGATAATTGGTTGTTGAGTTATGCTACCATTAGGGGTATCAGTACAATTTTAGACCAAATGAATGTTCGTACTAAAGGAAAGTCGAAGATGAATTTTGCCGTATTGGAACTCGAACAATATTACGATGAATTTGAAGCAGAGTTTACTTCTTTTTTTGATGAATTGGTTATATTTTCAGAAGAAAAACTAAAAGAGCTATGAAAGCACTCTCCTACCTTCTTTTCTTTTTATTAATCCTTTCTTGTAAACAAGTTCCTGAAATAAAGGAAACGTCCTTTAAAGTTGAAAGAAAACCTGTAAAACCAGTAGTTGCCGATAGTGCAATGGTTGTGTCGGCTCGCAAAGAAGCTTCAAAAATTGGTGTTGAAATTTTAAAAAAAGGTGGTAATGCTTTCGATGCAATGATTGCTACAGAAATGGCACTGGCCGTAACCTATCCCTATGCTGGAAATCTGGGCGGTGGAGGTTTTATAGTCTATCGAACCCAATACGGCGAACTAGGAAGTATTGATTATCGGGAAAGAGCCCCAAAAGCAGCTGGTCGCGATATGTATTTAGACGAAAATGGGGTTTACAATACAGAACAAAGCAAAACAGGAGGCTTGGCGGTTGGCGTCCCTGGAACGATTGCAGGAATTTTTGCCGTTCACGAAAAACTGGGGTCCTTACCTATGGAAGTTATTTTACAACCAGTAATAGACCTTGCTAATTCCGGTTTTGCTTTGACCGAAGACCAAGTAGAACGGTTCAACGAATACGGACCCATTTTCAAAGAAGTTAATGGCGAAGAGTCCATCTATACAAAAAAGTACCTTGCTGGTGATACGCTAAAAAACAAAGCACTTGCTAATACTTTACAGCGAATTGTAAAAAAAGGACGGGCAGGTTTTTATGAAGGAGAAACAGCAAAAAAAATAACCGCTTTTATTCAGAAAAAAGGAGGGATTATTACAAAGGAAGACCTTAAAACCTATGAAGCCGAATGGCGTGAACCCGTGGTTTTTGAGTATAAAGATTTAAAGGTAATTTCTATGGGGCCACCATCAAGTGGCGGAATTGTATTAGGACAAATTTTAAATATGATTGAACCATATCCTATTGAAACTTATGTCCATAATTCGGCTAAATACATTCAACTACTTACCGAAGCCGAACGCAGAGCCTATGCAGATAGAAGCCACTATTTAGGCGATCCCGATTTTGTAACCATCCCTACAGATTCCTTATTGTCAAAAAACTATGCAAAAGAAAGGATGCAAAATTTTTCTTTTGAAACCGCAACCCCTTCAACCGAAATAAATCCCGGTAGCGTGCACGGCTATGAAAGTACCGAAACCACACATTATTCCATCGTTGATCAATTAGGAAATGCTGTTGCCGTAACCACGACGCTAAATGCTGCTTTTGGTTCAAAATTATATGTAAAGGACTTGGGTTTTTTCTTAAACAACGAAATGGACGATTTTAGTGCTAAACCAGGAGAACCAAATATGTTTGGATTAATTGGCGGCGAAGCAAACGCCATTGAACCTCAAAAACGAATGCTAAGCTCTATGACGCCCACTATTATTGAAAAAAATGACAGTCTTTGGATGAGTGTCGGTACACCTGGTGGCTCTACTATTATTACTTCAGTATTACAAACTATTTTAAATGTATCAGCTTTTAATATGAATATGCAAGAAGCGGTCAATGCCCCGCGTTTTCACCATCAATGGCTACCCGATGAAATTATTTTTGAACCTCAGGGTTTTTCAGAAAAGCTAATGGATAGCTTACATACAAAAGGCTATATTATCAATAAAAAAGAAACACCCATTATTGGCAAGGTGGATGGTATTTTAATATTACCAAATGGAAAATTAGAAGGCGGTGCCGATAAAAGAGGTGATGATACTGCCAAAGGTTTTTAACATAAACCTAAAATACCAGCACTTAATCGATACTTTTAGACCTTATATCTAATTGTAAGTATTTTACTACATTTTGTAGGAAAAATAGTTAATTTTGAGTGAGTTAAACAAGTATAAAAAAGCTGGGGAGCCTAAATTATATCACACAAATATTTTATCATCTATTTAATTTAGTACAAGTTTTACTTTGTAAGTACTTGTCATGAGTTTCCTGTGCTTTTGCATTAAAAATTACTTTTTTGCCAAACACCTATGAAGAAAAAATCTTTCTTTAAAGATTTATACGCCCTTATTCCACTAGTTTTTAGTGGGTTTCTTTGTATAGGACTAATTTTCATCCTTTGGCAAAAAACGACTTTAGTACTTCAGTTTGAAAACCAATTAATCGATCTTTCTTCAATTTTTATCAGTATAAGTGGTTTCCTATCCACTTTTATTTTATTGTACTTAATTTTATTTGCAGTTAATTTAAAAAAAGACAAAAAAATTGGAGTAAGTGGCTTAGAGGTTTTAAACCAGAAAATGCATGATTTTAGAGAAATCATAGAGATTTTACTTCGATCAAAAATGTGGTTACCTGGGCTGAAAGAATACATTGATGAAGAATTTGCCGGACTTACCTTTTTTCAGGTTAAAGAGTTTTACAAAGGAAAATCAAAATTGGCCATTGAGTTTTTACAAGAAAAAAATAATTACGCAGATACTGAAAACCTGTATTTGGAGTTAAAATCATTGTTACAAACAGACACTAAGCAAAAACACATTCCTGAAACCATTGCAAAACCAGAGTCTTACAAAAAAGAGCTTATTCAAAAATGGTTAGAGCACAAATGTGGATCTGGGTTATGGTACTACTTCGGATACAAATACGGAACCTATAAAGAGGCGTTAGACCTTGACGCTATCTACGAAAGGCATCAAGAAAAAATTATGATGCATGCTATTTCCATAGATAGCAAAGCTTTTGAAGATTCATCGTTTAACGAAGTGTTTTTATCAAAACTAGGAGAGTATATCACCAATGAAGTGTTGCCAAAACTGTATCAACTTCAGGAAAAATCATCCGAAAAATTACCTGCTATTTCTCGCTACTTATACCTCTTATTTTTGTTATTGGTATTTTTTGGTGTACTGCTTCCCCTAGCATTTTTCCTTTTTAACCTCACTATACTTTCATTGATAGTAAGCTATTCATTTGTAATTAGTGTGGTTTTCTTTATAAGTACAACTTTTTTCCGCTTTTTGAATAATTCCGTTAACTAGTAATACGTTTTCTTTTTCTTCAGAAAAACAATACCCCCAAGCCAAACCAAATTCTAAAATTTCAGTTCAAATGAGTACCTTTGCAAACTATGGCAAAAAATGAAGATTTTATTGAAGTTTTAGGGGCACGTGTCCATAATTTAAAGGACATTGATGTTAAAATTCCAAGAGATAAATTAGTTGTCATTACTGGTTTATCCGGTAGCGGAAAATCTTCATTAGCCTTTGATACTATCTATGCTGAAGGGCAACGCCGATATATTGAAACATTCTCTGCCTACGCCCGCCAATTTTTAGGAAACTTAGAGCGTCCAGATGTTGATAAAATTGAAGGCCTCTCCCCTGTTATTGCAATTGAACAAAAAACTACTAGTAAAAGTCCACGATCTACAGTAGGTACCATTACCGAAATTTACGATTTCCTCCGTTTGTTATATGCACGAGCCAGCGATGCATATAGTTATAATACTGGTGAAAAAATGGTGAGTTATAGCGATGAGCAGATTAAAAACCTGATTATTGAAGAATTCAATGGTAAAAAAATAAGTGTTCTGGCTCCAGTTATCCGCTCCAGAAAAGGACACTATCGTGAACTTTTTGAGCAAATTGCCAAGCAAGGTTTTGTAAAAGTTAGGGTTGACGGCGAAGTAAAAGATATTGTAAAGGGAATGCGTACAGACCGCTATAAAACCCACGATATCGAGATTGTAATTGACCGCTTAAAAGTTTCAACTGAAACAGAGAACAGCAAACGCCTTAGCGAAACCATAAATACCGCCATGTATCACGGCGACGATGTGTTAATGGTTTTGGATAACGAGACCAATAAAGCTCGATTTTTTAGTCGTTCGTTAATGTGCCCGACCACAGGAATTTCGTACCCGAATCCCGAACCGAATAACTTCTCATTCAATTCACCTAAGGGAATGTGCCCAAATTGTAAAGGATTAGGGACTTTATACGAAGTAAACCTCAATAAAATTGTTCCAGATGAAAGCTTGTCTATCAAGAAAGGAGCGTTGGCACCACACGGCCCTCAAAAGAAAAATTGGGTTTTTAAACAACTTGAATTGATTGCACAAAAGTTCGATTTTGAATTAAGTGATCCATTCAGTAAAATTCCTGAAGAAGCAAAAGAAATGATCTTCAACGGCGGAAATACAGCTTTTGAAGTAGACTCAAAAACCCTTGGGATTACCCGAAAATATAAAATAGATTTTGAAGGAGTTGCCACTTTTTTACAAAACACTTTTGAAGCAAATGAATCTAGGTCGCTTCAGCGTTGGGCAAAAGAATATATGGATAAAGTAATCTGTCCAGAATGCGAAGGAAGCCGATTGCGAAAAGAGTCACTATTTTTTAAAGTGAATGATAAAAACATAGCCGAACTTGCCCATATGGACATCATCGAACTGGCAAGCTGGTTTAAAAATATTGAAAAAGACTTAAGTGAAACACAACTTAAAATTGGTTCGGAAATTATAAAAGAAGTACGAACACGTATCCAATTTTTGGTTGATGTAGGATTGACCTATTTAGCGCTTGACCGAAGCTCAAAATCCTTATCGGGAGGAGAAGCGCAACGTATCAGATTGGCTACGCAAATTGGTTCGCAATTAGTTGGGGTGCTTTACATTCTTGATGAGCCTAGTATTGGTCTACATCAACGCGATAATAAAAAATTGATAGAATCCTTGGTTTCCCTTCGTGAAATAGGCAATTCGGTTCTTGTGGTGGAACACGACAAAGACATGATTGAAAGCGCCGATTATGTGATAGATATTGGTCCAGCGGCAGGAAAACATGGTGGTGAAATTGTTTCGGAAGGAACCCCTTCGGAAATATTAAAACACAAAACCCTTACCGCGGAATACCTTAACGGAAACAAGGAAATTGAAATTCCCAAGAAAAGACGGGAAGGCAACGGAAAAACCTTAAAGCTTTCGGGCGCTACTGGAAACAACCTAAAAAAAGTAACTGTAGAGTTTCCACTTGGTAAAATGATCGGTGTTACTGGAGTTTCGGGAAGTGGAAAATCTACTTTAATAAACGAGACGCTCTACCCTATTTTAAATGCCGAAATTTACAATGGCGTTAAAAAGCCGATGCCGTATAAAAAGATTGAAGGATTAGAGCATCTTGATAAAGTGATTGACATTAACCAATCGCCCATTGGTCGAACACCACGTTCTAATCCGGCGACTTACACTGGTGTTTTTTCAGAAATACGGAGTTTATTCGCTAAAATCCCTGAATCTATGATACGGGGTTATAAACCGGGGCGTTTCAGTTTTAATGTAAAAGGCGGGCGTTGTGAAACCTGTAAAGGGGCAGGTTTAAAGGTTATTGAAATGAACTTCCTGCCCGATGTTTATGTAGAATGCGAGACCTGTCAAGGAAAGCGTTTTAACCGGGAAACACTCGAAATTCGTTATAAAGGCAATTCAATCTACGACGTATTGAGCATGACCATTAATGAGGCGTGTGAGTTTTTTGAACACATCCCGAAAGTGTACCGAAAACTTAAAACCATTCAAGATGTAGGGCTTGGCTATATTACGCTAGGGCAACAATCTACCACACTCTCAGGCGGGGAAGCACAACGTGTAAAATTGGCAACAGAGCTTTCAAAAAGAGGAACCGGAAATACATTTTACATACTGGATGAGCCCACAACAGGTTTACATTTTGAAGACATCAGGGTATTAATGTTAGTATTGAACAAGTTGGTTAAAAAGGGAAACACCGTACTTATTATAGAACACAATCTGGATGTTATAAGAACGGTGGATTACATTATCGATATTGGTCCTGAAGGTGGAAAAAAAGGAGGAAAAGTAATTGCGAAAGGTACCCCCGAGGAAATTATTAAAAACAAAAAAAGCCATACTGCTCATTTTCTTAAAAAAGAACTACATTCGTGAGCAAAAGCTGGTAATTGAATAAAAGATAGTTGTGAGAAGATTAGTTTAAGCATCTAATTTACATTCAAAAAAAGATTACAGATTTTAAATTATGAGAAACGAACAAAAAAATAAAAACTGGAACTTAGTAAAAACCAATGATTCTTGGGCGATCTTCAAGATTATGGGCGAATTTGTAAATGGGTACGAAAAAATGAGTAGAATTGGTCCTTGCGTTTCTATTTTTGGTTCGGCCCGGACTAAGCCAGATCATGAGTACTATAAATTAGCCGAAAGAATTGCTGAAAAAATAACCAATAACGGCTATGGTGTTATTACCGGTGGTGGCCCAGGTATTATGGAAGCTGGTAATAAAGGGGCACATTTGGCCGGAGGAACTTCTGTAGGCTTAAATATTACATTACCGTTTGAGCAACATGACAACCCATATATTGACAGCGACAAAAGCATTGATTTTGACTACTTTTTTGTGCGTAAAGTAATGTTCGTTAAATATTCACAAGGCTTCGTGGTTATGCCAGGTGGTTTTGGAACACTTGACGAGTTTTTTGAAGCCCTTACCCTTATACAAACCCATAAAATAGATAAGTTCCCGTTGATATTGGTAGGTACAAAATTCTGGAGCGGATTATGGGATTGGGTTAAAGGCACACTACTTGAAGCAAACAACAATGTAAGCCCAGAAGATTTAGAGCTTGTTCATATAGTAGATCATGAAGATGAAGTGCTCGATATATTAAATCAGTTTTATAATGAGTATAATTTAAGTCCTAATTTCTAAAATATTCCCTCCCCAATATGCTTAAAAAGCTCTTAGTTTTCACATGTTTTTTAATAGGTGTTTCTGCAGTTTCGCAGAGTACCATTAAAACCATGTTTTATAACCTATTGGAGTTCCCTGAAGCCCTGCCCGGAAACAGGTCTACTATATTACAAAATATACTCAATGAGTATGAGCCAGATATTTTTATGGTCTGTGAGCTACAAAGTGAAGAAGGCGCTGATGAAATACTTAACGTTTCACTAAATAACGGAGGTTCAAACTATTCGAGAGCGCCTTATCTTGAAAATCAATCAGGATTTGCAGATTTGCAACAATTGATTTTTTTTAAAACATCAAAGTTCATTTTAATTTCTTCCGAAATAATAACCACCAACATTCGAGACATAAACAGGTATACTCTTAAAGTGAACACGACAGATGGAGATAGTGACCCTTTATTTATTGAGGTGTTTGTTACACACTTAAAAGCAAGTACTGGCGGGGAAAATGAAATGAAACGCTTACAGATGGCACAGGCGTTTACCAATAAGCTGGAAGAATTAGACGCTAATTCGTTTGTGATATTTGCTGGAGACTTAAACCTATACAGCTCTACCGAACCTGCTTACCAAGAATTATTGAACCCCTCAAATAATATCACAATGGTAGACCCTATTGATACTCCCGGTCTGTGGCATGCCAACGCAAATTTCACATCGGTACACACCCAAAGTACACGCTTAAATTCTGGGCCTTTTGGTGCCGGTGCAGGGGGAGGCATGGACGATAGGTTCGATTTTATATTGGTTTCAGAAAATATGCTGTCAAACCCTACGTTACGGTATATTGAAAACAGTTACAAGGCGTTTGGCAATAATGGAAATTGCTTTAACAAAAGTATTAGTAACAATGATTGTAATGGGACTTTTTCACAAGCACTTAGGGATAACCTTTTTAGCATGAGCGATCATCTTCCAGTAACTATGGAGCTTGAGACGGATAAAGAAATTATTTTAAGCAGTGTAAGTTTTACTGAAAACTTAACAACTATTTCAATTGAAAACACGCTGGCTAAAACCTTTTTAAGGATAAAAGTCCACAATCAAGTTCTTGATATAAATAAGCTTACAATTTATAATACATTAGGGCAAAAAGTTCTAGACTATAAGCTAAATAGTTCAGCAGATATTATTCAAATTCCTGTCTCACATTTAGCAAACGGTATGTATTATATAAAACCCGATACTGGGCATAAACCACTGAAATTCATAAAAACTTCTTGAAAATAAAAAATTTCATAACCAGTATTTGTTGCTTATTCGTGGTCACCATGTCCGCTCAATACGAAATTTCTATTGATGCAGAGTTAAAACCTGAAACCAAAAGCATACAAATAAGCCAGCAAATAGTGTTTGAAAACAGCTCAAACATAGCATGGCAAGAAGTTTATTTAAACGATTGGGGCAATAGTTTTTCAAGTAAAACCACCCCTTTGGCTAAACGTTTTGCCGAAAATTATAATAGCTCGTTTCATTTTGAAAAAAAGGAAGACCGCGGGAAAACAGACTTGCATAGCATAACAGACAACGCCAATAACCCGATAGTCTGGGATCGTGATAAAGTAGCAGATATTATCAAAATTATCCCGAAAACGCCCATAATGCCAGGGGAAAAATTTACGGTTAATTTAATGTACACCGTAAAGTTGCCAAGCACAAAGTTTACACGCTTTGGAGTAACTGGCAACAACAATTATAAACTTAAATATTGGTACATTTCACCTGCTGTTTTTGATGACGGCTGGCAGACTTACAGCAATAAAAACACGGACGATCTTTTTTTAACACCTTCCTCTTTTTCAATAGATTTTAAAATACCTCAGGAATATACTCTTACTTCAGACTTTAATATTATTTCTGAAACGATTTCTGAAAATCAAAAAAATATTTTACTTCAAGGAAAAGAACGTAATCAAGCTACAATATACCTTGAAAAAGAAACCTCTTTTGAAACTATAAAAACCGATAAACTTACTATTGTTACTAATTTAAAAGACGAAAAAGTTTCCCCTCAAATCAGTGCCCTTGCAGTTGACAGAGTTGTGCACTTTTTAGGAGACAAACTTGGTGAATATCCGTTTGAAAAAATGGTGATAAGCGAAGCAGAGTATCGAAATAGTCCTGTTTACGGTCTTAACCAGCTCCCTGACTTTATAAGCCCCTTCCCTGCCGGTTTTGAATACGATATGGAGCAGCTTAAATCCATAACCAGAAAATACCTTGAAACTTCTCTTTCCCTTAATCCACGAAAAGACAGTTGGTTAATTGGTGCATTGCAAATTCATTTAATGATGGAGTATGTAGACACGTATTATCCAAAAATGAAAATTATAGGAAGTCTTAGTAATTTCTGGGTGATCCGTTGGGCTCACGCAGCCGATTTAGAATTTAACGATCAATACCCACTATTATACCAGAATGTAGCTCGAAATAACTTACAACAATCCTTAACCACTTCTCGAGATTCGTTGCTGAAGTTTAATAAAAACATTGCAAATGATTATTATGGCGGTGCGGGACTAAAGTACCTTTCTGATTATTTAGGGAAAGGAACCGTTTCAAAAAGCATTAAAGAATTTTATTCTGAAAATAAGCTGAAACCAATTAAACCGACAACTTTTCAAGAAACACTTCAAAAAAATACAACCTTACCTATCAATTGGTTTTTTACAGATTATATAGATTCTCGTACCACTATTGATTTCAGAATAAAAGATGTTGAAAAACAAGGTGATTCCCTTAAAGTAACCGTTAAGAATACCCGTAAAAACAGCATGCCTGTTTCGCTCTACGGAATCAATAACGACAGTATTCTCTTTAAAAAATGGTTATTGCCTATTGACAGCACAGCAACGGTTACCGTACCCAAAAAGGACATTAGAAAACTAGTTTTAAATTACGAAAAAACAATCCCAGAATACAACCAACGCAACAACTATAAAGCCGTAAAAGGATTGTTTAATCGTCCGTTTCAATTTAGGTTGTTTCAAGATGTTGGTGATTCACGCTATAATCAGGTGTTTTTTATGCCGGAGTTTCAGTACAACTTGTATGATGGTTTCGTAGTAGGGCCAAAAGTGTATAATAAAACAGTACTGCCAAAAGGGTTTCATTATAAAGTAACCCCCCAAATTGGGCTCAAATCCAATACAATAATAGGAAGTGGATCATTAGTATATACTCAAAATTTAGATAAGGAGTCTCTATACTCGATGCGGTATGGGTTTGCCGGAAGCTATTTTTCGTACGACCGTGATCTATTTTACAGACGATATACACCGTTTATGACCTTCGCTTTCCGAAATAAGGATTTACGGAACAATGAAAAGCAATTTATCAACCTGAGAAGTGTAAATGTAATTAGGGATGACAATCCTAACGACCCAGATCAAGAGCCTAATTATAGTGTTTTTAATCTTCAGTACGTGTATTCTAACCCTAATTTGATTAATTATTTTAAAGGGGTGGTCGATTATGAAATTTCAGCAAAATTCAGTAAGATTTCTACCACTTTTGAATACCGGAAACTCTTTTTAAACAACCGTCAATTAAACCTTCGTTTTTTTGCGGGTGCCTTTCTTTTCAATGATACACGTGAAAATGAAGATTTTTTCAGTTTTGCCTTAGATAGACCAACAGATTACCTTTTTGATTACAATTACTACGGAAGAAGTGAACAAAGCGGACTTTTTAGTCAGCAATTAATAGTTGCTGAAGGGGGTTTTAAGTCCCAGTTAAAACCCAAGTTTGCCAATAGCTGGATTACAACATTAAATGCCAGTACCAATATATGGAAATGGGTATACGCTTACGGTGATGTTGGTTTAATACATAACACCGATCGAGGTACCCAAGGAGTGTTTGACACAGGAATCCGTCTAAGTTTAGTCGCCGATTATTTTGAGCTTTACTTCCCACTATATTCCAATTTAGGATGGGAACCAGGATTAGAGAATTATGACCAACGAATTCGTTTTATTGTTACCCTCGATCTTCGAACATTACTCGGTTTATTTACCAGAAAATGGTATTAATAAACTTACTGTTTCAGAAATATTAATTTAAGCTTTCATAACAACTTTGTTAAATCAAGGCTTCAAATTAAAGAATCCATACTGTTTGTAGAAATTAATTAACAGTTCAATAAGAATCATTCATTGCAAAACCCAGCTGTTTTCGCTACTTTTGTAACTCAAAATTTAGACTATGCAAACAGACCCAAAAACCAATAGTGACCTTTCCTTTGAAGATTTTAAAGCAGAAGTACTTTCTGATTATAAACTGGCAGTAACAAGCCGTGAATGCAGCCTTCTAGGTCGTCGCGAAGTGTTAACTGGTAAAGCGAAGTTTGGAATCTTTGGTGATGGTAAAGAAGTTCCACAATTGGCTTGGGCAAAAGCATTTAAAAATGGCGATTGGCGAAGCGGGTACTACCGTGACCAAACGTTTATGATGGCGATTGGTGAGTTGACAGTTCAACAATTTTTTGCAGGTTTGTACGGGCATTCAGATCTAGATGCAGACCCAATGAGCGCTGGACGCCAAATGGGAGGACATTTTGCAACACATAGTTTAAATAAAGACGGAAGCTGGAAAAACTTAACCGCTCAAAAAAACAGTAGTGCCGATATTTCGCCAACTGCAGGGCAAATGCCGCGTTTATTGGGATTGGCACAAGCTTCAAAAATTTTCAGAAACGTTAAAGGCATTGAAGATAAAACCAACTTCTCTATCAACGGAAATGAAGTTGCTTGGGGTACCATTGGTAACGCTAGTACGAGTGAAGGCCTGTTTTGGGAAACTATCAATGCCGCGGGTGTATTGCAAGTACCTATGGTTGTTAATGTTTGGGATGATGAATACGGTATTTCGGTTCACGCAAAACACCAAACTACTAAAGAGAATATTTCTGAAATATTAAAAGGATTTCAACGTACCGAAAATGAAGAAGGTTACGAAATTATCCGTGTGAAAGGATGGAGCTATTCAGAATTAATAGAAGCATATCAAAAAGCAAGTAAAATAGCTCGTGAAGAGCACGTCCCTGTTTTAATTCACGTGCAAGAATTGACTCAACCACAAGGTCACAGTACTAGTGGTAGTCACGAACGGTATAAAAGCAAAGAACGTTTAGAGTGGGAAGCCGAGCACGACTGTAATGTACAGATGCGTAAGTGGATGATTGAAAATGATATCGCTACAGACGAAGAGCTTTCTGAAATAGAAAAAGTTATCAAAAAAGAAGTTCGTGATGGTAAAAAAGCAGCGTTAAAAGCCTTTTTAGCACCACAAAAGAAAGAACAAAAAGAAGCGGTAACACTTTTAGGTAACTTAGCCGAAAGCAGCCAGAATAAAAACTTCATTGAAAAAATAAAGAACGATTTAGCTTCTGATACAGAACCACTTCGTAAAACAATATTAGGGGCCGCGAGAAAATCACTTCGATACGTTACTACTGAAGATTCTTCAGAAAAAAGACAACTAATCGATTGGATTGAAAACTACTACGAGTTAATTCAGCCAAAATACAGCGCTCATTTATATTCTGAAGCAGAAGAGAACGCTAAAACAATTTCCGAAGTAAAACCAGAGTATAATGATGACGTAAAAGATGTTGATGGTCGTGTGGTACTTCGTGATAATTTTGATGCTATTTTCAGTAAACATCCAGACACGCTAATTTTTGGTGAAGATAGTGGTGAAATTGGTGATGTAAACCAAGGTTTGGAAGGCATGCAAGAAAAATATGGAGCATTACGAGTTGCCGACGTAGGTATTCGTGAAGCGACTATTTTAGGACAAGGTATCGGGATGGCTATGAGGGGCCTCCGCCCTATCGCCGAAATCCAGTATTTAGATTATGTGCTGTACTGTCTGCAAATTATGAGTGATGACTTGGTAACACTCCGTTACCGAACGAACGGCACGCAAAAAGCACCGCTAATTGTCCGTACAAGAGGACACCGTCTTGAAGGTATTTGGCACAGTGGTTCGCAAATGGGTGGTTTAATTCATCTCTTGCGCGGTATGTATGTTTTAGTTCCTAGAAATATGACAAAAGCTGCCGGTTTTTACAATACGTTGTTAGAAACTGACGAACCTGCTTTAATTGTCGAATGTTTAAACGGCTACCGATTAAAAGAGAAAATGCCTAATAATTTGGGTGAATTCCGCACACCAATTGGTGTAGTTGAAACCATAAAAGAAGGTGAAGATATCACCTTGGTTTCCTACGGAAGTACACTTCGCGTTGTTGAAGAAGCTGCTAAAGAACTGCAACAAGTTGGTATTAATGCTGAAATTATCGATGTACAATCCTTACTTCCGCTCGATCTTAATGAGGATATGGTAAAAAGTGTCGCCAAAACTAATAGACTATTAGTGGTAGATGAAGATGTACCGGGAGGTGCTGCTGCATATATTTTAAATACCATTGTAGAAAAGCAGAATGGATATCGCCATTTAGATAGCAAACCACAAACGTTGACTGCAAAAGCACACCGTCCAGCGTATGGAACCGATGGTGATTATTTCACCAAACCATCTGTAGAAGACGTTTTTGAAAAGGTATATGCCATTATTCACGAAGCAAACCCAGAAGACTTTCCAAAGTTAAGATAGTCGTTCAAAAACTAAGCAATAAATGGTTAAATCTAATTCTTTAGATGCAAAGTAATTATAAAGGCCTATCTATTAGGTTAAAACTTATAATCCTGTTCATTGATTATATTATAGTTATTAGTCTTATTTCAATTTTAGACTTGACTTTTAAATTAGGAGAAAAAAATCCTTGGATTTTTTGGGCTTCTGTATATTCAATTTATTATGTCTTGCCAGAATTATATTATAATAGAACTTTAACTATGAAGTTTTTTGGTGTTAAAATAGGTAAAACCCAAAATAGGTTAAATAGAACTTTTTTATTATACTCTTTTTTAATTTTTCTTGATAGAATTGTATTATTAATCATTTACATTTTTAGATTGTTGCTTCAAGGCAAAAGTAATTTACTTATCAGTGAGAAGTATAGCGGATTAAGATGGTTAAAAACTAATGAGTAGTTATGTATATACAGTTATACAAGAAGCAAACCCAGAAGACTTTCCAAAGTTAAGATAGTCATAAAGTACTGTTTTTCTAGCTGTTATATTTGTATCTTTTATTGAATTTATAAAGATAACGACTATGAAAAACAGTACTTTACTAATTATATTATTACTCTTCTTTCCTTTCTTTACGAAAGCCCAAGATGTCAATTTATCTCAGCCAACCATTGCTGAATCTGAAGTTCCACAAGCGGTACTAACAAACCAAGACACACTTTTTCCGGGTGGTTTTATATCAGAGTGGCAGCTTCAAAAGGGGTTTGATGCCGCAGATGATAAAGCCGTACGGTATATTTCAAAATTTGAAGAAGACGGGAATCCTGGTTCTTCCGCTTCGTATCTAACAGATGGTACATTGATATTTCATTCAGAATATATGGAAGCAGGAACCATCCCTGAAACAGTCCGGTTGAAACTTCAATTTGATTACAAAGATTTTGATGTAAAGTATGCCGATTTTATCACGGTTTATTTTCCTGAAAGAGAAATATATCGTGTACATCTTAGGAAAGACACAAGTGTAAAACATGCTTTTTATGATATAAATGGAAACGAAATCCCAGAAAAAGCACTTCCAATCGAAATAATTTTATTTGACCGTTAAGCCTTTATTTTAAAACACTTAAAACCGATTTTAATTGCAAAAAACAAAATAATTGATGATTAAAATTTGGAATCCTCGTTTTTTTTATTGAATATTTACAAATAATCATAAAAGACAAAAACAAGTAGTATGTTACTTTTCAACTTAAATAATAACAATAATAATAACCCGTTGCCGTAGCAAAAACTTGTCGCGATATATAGCCCGTCAGGTTTTTTTAACTTGACGGGTTTTTTTGTGTTTTAAAACTACTAACCAATAAAATATAGAAATTATGTGTGGAATTGTATGTGCCTTTAAACTAAAAGAACCAGCAGAAGCCTTGCGCTTGCAGGTATTGTCAATGAGTAAATGTATCCGTCACCGAGGGCCGGACTGGAGTGGTATTTTTGATAATGATAAAGCTATTATGGCCCACGAACGTTTAGCAATTGTAGATCCTACTTCAGGAAAACAGCCGCTTTTCAGTAAAGACAAGAAGTTTGTATTGGCTGCCAATGGTGAAATTTATAACCACTTAGAACTACGGAAGCAGTTTGAAGGGAAGTATGAATTTCAAACAAAATCTGATTGTGAAGTAATCTTACCCCTCTTCAAAGAAAAAGGAGGCGATTTTTTAGATGAACTAAACGGAATCTTCGGCTTTGCCATTTATGATGTTGAAAATGATGAGTATTTAATCGCCCGCGACCATATAGGAATCATTCCATTGTATATGGGCTGGGACCAAAACGGAACTTTTTATGTTGCTTCAGAATTAAAAGCTTTGGAAGGTATCTGTACAAAAATTGAACTCTTTCCCCCTGGACATTACCTCTACAGCAAAGAAGGCGAATTAAAAAAATGGTACACCCGCGATTGGATGGAATATGACGCTGTAAAAGACAATGAAACTAGTATTGAAGAATTGCGTGAAGCTTTAGATGCCGCTGTGCATCGTCAATTAATGAGTGATGTACCATACGGGGTCTTACTTTCCGGCGGACTGGATTCTTCCATTACCTCAGCTGTTGCCAAAAAATATGCTGATAAACGTATTGAAACCGGTGACAAAGAAAATGCTTGGTATCCAAGGTTACATTCTTTTGCCATTGGTCTGGAAGGAAGCCCAGATCTAGCTGCCGCTCAAAAAGTAGCCGATCATTTGGATACAGTTCATCACGAAATAAAATTTACCATTCAAGAAGGTATTGATGCGATTCGGGATGTTATTTACCATTTAGAAACCTATGATATTACTACTATCCGCGCTTCTACACCTATGTTTTTAATGGCCCGGGCCATCAAAGCATTAGGTATAAAAATGGTGTTGAGTGGAGAAGGTAGCGATGAGATATTTGGTGGCTATCTATACTTTCACAAAGCACCAAATGGAGAAGAGTTGCATAAAGAAACCGTTAGAAAATTGGATAAGTTACACCAGTACGATTGTTTACGAGCCAACAAAAGTTTGGCTGCTTGGGGTATTGAAGGCCGGGTTCCTTTTTTAGATAAAGAGTTTATGGATGTAGCCATGCGCTTAAACCCAGATGATAAAATGATAAACGGAGAGCGCATGGAAAAATGGGTGCTACGAAAAGCATTTGAAGATATGCTTCCTGAAAGCGTTGCTTGGCGCCAAAAAGAGCAATTTAGTGATGGTGTGGGATACAGCTGGATTGACACCTTAAAAGAAATGGTTAACGAGAAAGTAAGTGATGAACAAATGGAAAACGCCCATTTTAAATTTCCTATTCAAACCCCTACCAGTAAAGAAGAGTTTTACTACCGTTCTATCTTTACTGAACATTTTCCAAGTGATACGGCGGCGTTGAGTGTGCCATCTGTTCCTTCGGTAGCTTGTAGCAGTCCTGCAGCGTTAGAATGGGATGAAAGTTTTAAAAACATGAACGACCCTAGTGGACGGGCTGTTGCAAACGTTCATAGTGATGCGTATAGCAAGTAATCATTATTAAAGCTATTAATTTAACAAATAGCTCTTTGGTTGCTAATTTAGCGTTAAATAATTTTTAAACGCCTCGGTCTCATCGAGGCGTTTTTTTATCTTATGCTTAGATAAAATTATTAAGAATATATCAAGCAATAAGAAGAACAATGGAGGTATCTGAAACTTCAAAAAAAACAGAACAAATTTTAAACGATTTAACCCCCGGCGAACGCACTGTTTGTCCATTGCCGCATGACGGGTATCTATTTTTGGAACACGATGTACCATCCCTGCTTATTTATAGAAAAAAACCAGATGATAAAGCTACTTTACGCTTAGCTCGAAGCGGTGCTTCCTATTTAATTATTGGAGAGGAAAGTTTTGATTTTTTTCAAGAGTTTATTTCAAAGCTTACCGAAAAAATGGCTAGCAAATTCGGTTCTTTTATACTATTGGAAATTTTCAGTGGAAACACCAATAGCACCGAGTTTGTAATACGAGGACCTTCGCACAAATTACCTGTCTCGTTAGATGTTTTAAAAGACGAGCTCTGTAAAATCCCGAGTAGAAAATACAACGTACAACTTACGGCACGCATTGAGCAAACTAAACAACGTCAACTTGAAGAAGTTACACCGCTTTTTAGTATTGAAGACATCAAGGCAAAAGGAGGAACTTTAATAGGTCTTGAAGTCCCTCCCGTTTATCGTGATGTACATGATAATGTGTATCCTGTTTACTTCAGAAAGTTTAGGGACAGTTTTGTAGAAGCGATTCAAAAAGCCATTTTTGAGTTTGTAAGGGTACAGACTACGTCAAAACTGGCTAATTTTCATGCATTAGGAAAACGTGATATTCATTCCGAAGTATTTAAAATTGACAAACAACTTACCGAAATTGAATCCAGTTATCAATTTTTGCTGTTAGTAGCCCCTGTAAATATTCAAGCACTTAGAGAACGTTTTTTCGAAACTAATTTTGAAGAAATAAACACCTATCACTATCGTTTGCTACCAGTCGATCCAGATTTGCTAAAACGTAAGTTATACAACTTAAGGATTGATGAAATTGATGACCCTGCCCTTTCCTATCTCTTTGATGAAAAACGTGAAGAAATAGACCATCAACTCACTATGTTAAAAGAACGCGATTCAAAAAATTTCTTTTATAGTAGTGTTCGTTTGTACAAAGGACTTGAAAAAAATGTATTGACCGAAGCTAAGCTTATTCTTCAAAATATTTCTGAAGACCATACACAAGAAGATCGCCTACTTATCGACGCCAATGCTTTTGCAAAATTAGCGAAAGAAGAGTTTAACTATTTTAAGAAGCAGGCACCCGATTACCAAGGAAAAGTCCATATTCGAGATGATGTTAATATTATAATGGTTTCGCGAGGTGAATTGTATTTACCGTCAGATTATAAAATGACACAAAACGGAGCAAATGCCTTATTGCAACACGAAATTGGCACCCATGCTCTTACCTATTACAACGGCAGCCAACAATCATTAAGTCAAATGGCGGCAGGGTTTGCAGATTATGACGCTCTTCAGGAAGGCATTGCAGTACTTTCAGAATATTTAATTGGCGGCTTATCAGGCAATCGGCTTCGTATATTAGCCGGAAGGGTAATTGCCGGTAATGCTTTATTAAATGGAGCTCACTTTAAACAAGTTTTCAACTTGCTACACAGAGAATACGGTTTTTCAAAAGAACCAGCTTTTAATATTACATCCAGAATGTTTCAGGGAGGTGGCTTTTTAAAAGATATTATTTACTTAAAAGGATTGGTGGAGCTTCGAGATTATTTAGTTGATGGTGGCGAACTGGAACCTCTTTTGGCGGGAAAATTTGCTTTAAAACACGTTGATGTAATCAAGGATTTAACCGACAGGGGACTTTTAACACCACCTAAATTAAAACCTAGGTATATAGAACAAAAAGACTTTAAACAAAAAATTGATAAACTAAAACAAGGGCTGGCCCTTTCTAAAATGATATAAAAATGAAGATATGTTTTGTAATTAGCGATATAGAATCCGAAGCTATAGGAACTTCGGTAGTGTTAATGAAAAAAGCACACGAGAGAGGGCACGATTTGTACGTAATGAGCGTAGGTGACTTTATTTTTCACCATGACAAACCCATCAGTCTGCGATGTAAGAAAGTACCAAAAGCACCAAAATCCAGAACAGTAGAAAAATTTTGGGAACGCGTACAGGATGAAGAACTGAAATATAAAGTGATAAGCAGTTCAGATCTTGATGTACTTTTTCTTCGGAATAATCCAACTGAGGAAACAGATGATAGACATTGGGCCGAGCATAGCGGAATTGCCTTTGCCCGTATGATTCAACAAAGCGGCATTTTGGTATTGAACGATGCTTTTGCCATGTCCCATGCTTTTATTGACAAACTATATTTTGAAGAGTTGCCTTCCATTATAAAACCAAACAGTTTAATTACCCGAAATAAAGAAGATTTATTGAAGTTTTGGAAAGACAATGGTAAAAAGATGGTATTAAAACCCTTGGAAGGTTCGGGAGGTCAAAATGTTTATTTAATTGATAAAGACAAAAAGAACCTCAATCAAATTATCGAAACCATTACCAAAAAGGGATACGTAATCGCACAAGAGTTTCTACCAGAAGTTTCAAAAGGTGATGTGCGCGTCATTTTAATGAATGGTAAAATTTTAGAAGAAGATGGTGAGCAAGCAGTTATACGGAGGGTAAATAAAGATGATTCTGAATTTAGGAGTAACCTCGCTCTCGGTGGAAAAGCTGAAAAAGGAAAGTTGACAGACGAAATGCAACGAATTGTTGATGTTACGGCACCTAAATTAATTAGGGACGGGCTCTTTTTTGTTGGACTGGATATCGTTAAAGATAAGTTGATTGAAATAAATGTACTAAGCCCCGGCGGATTGGATTACTGCAACGATATTGGCCTGCCAGACTTTACCGAGACAGTAATCAAAGCCATAGAACGAAAAATAGAACACAAAACACATTATAAAAAAAGTCTTTCCAATCGGCAATTGGCAACGATGGACTAGATAGATAGTAGATGAAATTAAATAATTGCTTCTGAAGCTAAAAAGATATATTTTGAAGAAAGAAATTTCAAGGATAATAGGAAAATATAGTAGTAACAACAAAGGTCCTTTGCTGTTTGTTACCGCGGGAATCCACGGTAATGAACCCAGCGGAATCATCGCTTTAGAAAAAGTCTTTGCTGAACTTTCAGTTTCAAAACCTGAAATAAAAGGGACTATTGTTGGGGTTGCCGGTAATAAAAAAGCACTTAATAAAGAGGTTCGTTTTATTGATGAAGATTTAAACCGAACTTGGACAAAAGACAATATTGAGAACCATATTACAGACACCAATGAAAAAGAGGAAATGTTTAGTATTATTGAAGTACTGAATAACTACCCTGCTTCAGAGTATACAAAACGCTATTTTTTAGATTGCCACACTACGTCATCAGATAGTTTACCGTATGCTTCGGTGCAAGATGTACACGATAACGATAGTTGGGCACACCACTTCCCTACTCACATAATTAGAGGGTTTTCAGATATCGTCTATGGAACTACAGATGGGTATATGAGTCGACAAGGTTTAACCGGTTTTGTATTAGAAGCCGGACAACATGATGATCCAGAATCGATAATAAATCACGAAGGCACTATTTGGATTGCACTGCAAGAAGCTTGTGATTTAGATTTAAATAAACTTTCAAAGTTTCCTGAATCAGTTTCAAAACTTCAGAAACAAAAAGAAAATCAAAAAACATTTGAAATAGAATACCGCCACGGACTTGAAGACGATGACACTTTTTCCATGGAATCAGGTTATAAAAATTTTCAGCAAATTAAAAAGGGAGAGTTATTAGCGCATCATAATGGTAAACCTGTTACGAGTGATTGGAATGCATATATTTTTATGCCACTATACCAATCGCAGGGAAATGATGGTTTTTTTGTAGTAAAAGAGATATAACTTGCTCTTTTTAGTGTGATTTTCTATATTCATATAGCAATTTATTAGAAAAAGTTCTGTTATGATATTGAGTTGAGTTTATAAGCTTTATCTTGCAAACTTTAGTCCCAAAAATTAATAATTTCAATAATTTATAGAGAATGGATTTTACAAACCCGTTAGTATATGGGGTACCTTGTTTTTTAGGATTTATTGCATTAGAGCTTTCTTACAGTAAAGTTTTTGATGATAAAAGCCTCTATAAATGGAGAGACTTCTTTTCTAGTTTATCCCTTGGTATAGGCTCTGCTATTTTGGGAGCGTTGATTAAAACAGTTTCCATCATCCTCGTTTTTAATTTTGCGTACGATATTTTTAATCCTGTTGTAGACGGTGTCCGCACCAATATTATGGGTTACGAATCATTCGGGTATGCTTGGTATGTATGGATAATCTGTATGTTGTTAGATGATTTTACTTACTATTGGTTTCATAGGCAAAACCATATGGTTCGTTTTCTTTGGGCAGCACACATTGTTCATCACTCATCCGATAATTTTAATCTGGGAACTGCAGTTAGAAACGGTTGGTTTACCATATTGTACAAACCGTTTTTCTATGTTTGGATTGTCATCATCGGCTTCCCACCAGAAATGTTAGTGGTTTGCTTAGGTATTGAAGCGTTGTGGCAGTTTCAGTTGCACACTAAATACATTAAAAATTTAGGTTTTATTGAAAAGTTCATCAACACCCATACCATGCACCAAGTACACCATGCTTGCAACATTGAGTATATGGATAAAAACCACGGCGGTATTTTAAACGCTTTTGATAGAATATTTGGTACTTGGAAAGAACTGGATAATGATATTGAAATTCAATATGGAGTTTCTACCCCACCAAACTCTTATAATCTCTACGTAATTTTAATGCACGAATACCAGAACATTTGGCAAGACATGAAAAAGTCTAGCAATTGGTACCACAAATTCATGTATGCGTTTGGCCCTCCAGGTTGGAGCCACGACGGTAGTACTTTAACGGTAAAGCAAATTCGCAAAGAAATGGCTAAAGAAAAACTTGAAGCGGAAATTAAAGAAGAAAAAAAGGAGAAAGAGTTGAAGGTTGCTTAGTATTTTTTATTTCTCATAAAACCGATCAGAATATACTTCTAATAACTTGTTATAAGTTTTATCTTCCACTTTAATTAAGTGTTTTTCTAGCCTGTTAGTTATTATACGAACCTTGTTACTCGATATAAAGTAAGACTTTAGACGAACTAACTTTAAAATTTTTTGTCGAGGCAAATCAATCGTTTTGTCTTCAACGTTAAACTGAATTCGATCACCCTCAATAATTAAGTTAGTTTTAGTCCATTTACGCAAATTTGATAGTAAAAACCCTATTAAAGTAAGTAGAACCGAAAATTCGAGTCCTGTGTAAACATAGTTGTTCATTACTTTAAAATAATAAACAAAACTCATTTCTGAAGGAAGGCCTTTTACTGTATATAATACTACAAGAAAAAAAAACAAGCATAATAAACCTATTAGGCCAATCCACAATCCAAATCTTGTTAGCCAAAATTTGTTTCCAACCTTTATTATATCACTTTCCACAGAAATTGATAAATTTTAATCTCATTAAAAATTAATTAAGGCAACCACTTTTTATCAAAATTAGGTTTTCTTTTTTCTAAAAAGGCATCTCGACCTTCTTTTGCTTCTTCGGTCATGTATGCTAAACGTGTAGCTTCCCCAGCAAACACTTGTTGCCCGACCATTCCGTCATCGGTTAGGTTCATTGCAAATTTTAGCATTTTTATAGAAGTTGGTGACTTTCCTAACACTTCTTGCGCCCATTCGTAAGCAGTTTGTTCTAATTCGTCATGTGGGATTACCGCATTTACCATACCCATTTCAAAAGCTTCTTGGGCGCTGTAATTTCTTCCGAGGAAAAATATTTCACGTGCTTTTTTCTGCCCTACCATTTTAGCTAAATAAGCACTTCCGTAGCCTCCGTCAAAACTGGTTACATCGGCATCGGTTTGCTTAAAAATAGCATGTTCTTTACTGGCTAACGTCATATCGCAAACCACGTGCAAACTATGACCGCCACCAACAGCCCAACCAGGAACCACGCAAATTACAGCCTTAGGCATAAAGCGAATTAACCGTTGAACTTCCAGGATATTTAAGCGATGGTATCCATCCTCACCTACATAACCTTGGTGTCCGCGCGCTTTTTGATCACCACCACTACAAAAGCTATAGACGCCATCTTTAGAAGATGGCCCTTCGGCAGATAATAATACCACCCCAACACTGGTATCTTCTTGTGCATCGTGAAAAGCATCCAGCAATTCAGAAGTGGTTTTAGGTCGAAACGCATTGCGAACATCGGGACGGTTAAATGCGATTCGGGCTACGCCATTTGACTTTTTATAGGTGATATCTGAATATTCTTTAGCTGTTTTCCAGTTGGGTGTGCTCATATTTTATATTTTTACGGTAAAGATACTAATTCCCTTGAAGCTGGGAATAATTCTATGTTAATCCATATTTACTTAAAACTAATGAAAAATCTATTATTTTTCTTCGGAATTATCCTTTCAACACTAACTATAACTGCTCAAGAAGCTTATAAGTTCACTACGGAAATTGATCTGGAAACTACACCCGTTATAAGCCAAGGCCGAACGGGAACCTGTTGGAGCTTTTCCACATCTTCTTTTTTAGAATCTGAAATAATTCGGTTAACTGGAAAAGAAATCAATCTTTCTGAAATGTACACCGTAAGAAACACCTACCCAAAAAAAGCTGAAAATTTTGTGATGCGACAAGGTAAGGCGCAGTTTAGCGAAGGTGGATTGGCACACGATGTAATTAACTCTGTTCGTTATTATGGTTTGGTTACACAAGAGGCATACAGTGGTTTGTTTGCCAAAGAAGAAAACCATAACCACGCCGAATTGGTTGCTGTTTTAAAGTCTATGCTTGAAACTTATATTGACAATCCGGCAAAAGCTTTAAGCCCCAAGTGGAAAAAAGCTGTTTCGAGCGTGTTAGATGTATATTTGGGCAGTAACCCGAAAACATTTCAGTTTGAAGGAAAACAATACACTCCCGAGTCTTTTTTGAAGATGACCAAAATAGTCCCTGAAGATTACATAACTATCACATCTTTCAATCATGCCCCATTCTATTCAAAATTTATTTTAAATATACCAGATAACTGGAGTAATGGTAGTTTTTATAATGTTCCTTTAGATGAAATGATATCGACTATTGACAATGCCCTAAAAAACGGCTTTACGGTTGAATTGGATTGTGATGTGAGTGAACGCACGTTTTCTTCAAAAGATGGGGTTGCGGTGATTCCTGAGGATTCAGAAAATAACATAAAAGCGCTACAAGGTGTTTATCCAGAAAAAGATATTACACAAGAATACCGTCAGGCTGAATTTGAAAATTATGACACTACCGACGACCACCTTATGCATATTACTGGTTTGCTGCGCGATCAAAATGGTACAAAATATTACAAAGTAAAAAATAGTTGGGGTACCGATGAAAGCCGAAATGCAAATGGCGGGTATGTATATTTTAGTGAAGCCTATATGAAACTAAAAGCTATTAGCGTTATGGTGCACAAAGATGCTGTGCCAAAGGCGACTTCTAAAAAATTGGCGTTGTAAACTGTTTTTCTGAAAAAATAAATTTGGCTTAAAATTTGTGTATTTTTATACTGATGAAAAAACTTGTATTCATATTATTTATCTTACCAGTATTGGCTATTGGCCAATCTGATTTTGATACCCAGTATTTTTCTATTGAAGCAACTCCATCTCCAGAAATTAAAAGTTTAGAGTTGGTACCATACAAGGTATTTGGCGACAGGCAAAATTTTGGCAATATTTCCGTTTTCACCCCTAGCCTAGCACCTGTTTCGGTTTCAACTAATGACTATTGGCAACCCGTAGATATGATTGAAGCATCTACAAAGGACAATAATTTTATTGATTCAAGACCCACCGGAAACAATCCGTTTGCAGCTCGACTGAATAGTCAATTTGTACAGCCAGGCCTACAAGGGCCTAATAGGTTTAAAGCTTATAGTGATGATGAATATTCTCGTGTAAATAATTCAGTTTATAAAAGCCAAACAATGCCTTATTATGGAAATCCGTATTATGGCAATCCTTATTATTACAACCCATATTACCGGCAATCTGGTATAAACCTTTATAAAAATAAAGACAGTAAAAGTACGATAAGTATTCAGGTACGGGAATATTGATATTGATTAAACGCTATCAAATTAATTCTATCCCATCACTCTTTATAACAATCTGCTTATCCTTGTAAAGACTTCCTATTGCTTTTTTAAAGCTTTTTTTACTTAGTCCTAATTCGTTTTTAATAGTATCAGGGTCGCTTTTGTCGTGCAAGGGTAAAAAGCCGCCAGCAGCTTTTAATTCATCTAAAATATAATTGGCATTGGGTTCTATGCTTCGGTAGCCAGGTGCTTGCAGTACCACGTCTATCTTATTGTCTTCCCGAACTTTCTTTATGTAGGCCTTTAAGCGATCTCCAGAACGGATGTCTTCAAAAATTTCATCAATATAGATGAGTCCGTGGTGTTTTTCATTTACAATAACATTGGCTCCTTTATCGGTTAAATGGGTAACCAGAATATCTACTTTTTCATATTTTTCAACGGTAACATTACTGTTATCTAAAAAACGATTTGTTTTACTTGATCCCACCAAACGGTTGGTCTTATCGTCTAAATATAAATACACAATGTACCAACTACCCGCTGTCATTGGGCGTGCTTGTTCTTTAAATGGGACAAACAACTGTTTCTCCAGGCCCCAATCCATAAAGGCTCCATACTTGTTTACATCACTGCATTGTAGGTAAGCAAATTCATTTAATGTTACATAAGGTTCAAGCGTCGTTGCGATAGGGCGCTCTTCATTGTCCAGATAGACAAATACTTGAATTTCATCCCCTACTTCAAATGTTTCAGGTTTGTATTTATGTGGTAATAAAATTTCATTTTCTTCCCCGTCACCAAGGTATAAGCCTGGATCGGTTTCTCTTAAAATGGTAAATGTTTGGTATTGTCCTATATTGATCATAGCTGCAAAGGTACTATATTAGCCATTCATTAAAATATGAAAAAAACATTTTTAATCGTTTAAAATTATTTACTATCTTCACGTGATATGAAAGTAACCCCTTCCCATCACACCTTGCCAGAGACAGCTGTACTAAAAAATATAATGGACAGTAAAATTGGCACCATTTATTTTTATGGCAATATTGTTATTGTAGAAGCTAAGGAAGGTGTTACGCTTTCCTATAAAAATGCTTTTCCTGTGTTGGTAAAAGGATTAACTTATTTAAAAGTTTCGTCTTGGGTGTATATTTCCAATAGGGTTAACTCGTACTCATTAATCCCACAAGATTATAAATATTTAGAAAAAGTACCCACTTTAAAAGGAATTGCAGTTGTTGCGAAAAGCAACATTGGCGTAAAAAATACTGAAGTAGAAGCTGCTTTTTTTAACAAGCCTTTTGTTTCATTTTCAAACCTTACTGAAGCCTATAACTGGGGGAAAGACCTGTTGGACTCTTAAAATAGGTTATTTAATAAACTTAAAATAGTCTAATAAAACAGTATCATTTATTTCAGAAGGTGTAAAAACTTCCAAAATTTTTGGTTTTTCTGAAGAAGAAAAGAAATTACTCAACTGTTCTTTTAAAATGATATCATTATGAGCTGTAGTATAATCAAACTTATACATTTTGGCCAATTGCTTTGCTGAAAGCTCATGTTGTGTTTCAAAAAACCGGTTAAAATGTTTGGTGTCTTTGGCGCCAGGTAAAATCCTGAAAATACCTCCTCCACTATTATTAATCAATATAATTTTGAAGTTATTAGGAATGTAATTATTCCACAGCGCATTGCTGTCATAAAAAAAGCTCAAATCACCCGTAATTAAAACCGTAGGCAATTGTGAAGCATATCCCGCTCCTATTGCTGTGCTTACACTACCGTCAATCCCGCTTGTTCCCCGATTACAAAACACCTGAACAGACGACGGAATATTAAATAGTTGTGCATACCTAATCGCGGCACTATTAGCCACCTGCATTTGTATCTTGTTTGGCAGGCTTTTAAAAACGTTAGCATATACTTTGAAATCTGAATAAGGGGCCGTGGAAACGTATTCTTTATGTAATGCAATACGTTTATTTTTAACAGTTAACCATTCATTTTGATAGGTACTAACAACCTCTTCGGTTTTAGGTAAAAAAGCTTTTAAAAATATATTGGGAGTGGTTTTAATATGGTTACTCAAAGAAAAGTATGTATCATATGCTTTTTTTGTATCAACATGCCAATGCATTTTTGGCGCATAGGTCCTTAAAAACTTTTTGATACGTTTTGAAACCACCATACCACCAAACGTAAGCAAGATGTCTGGTTGCAATGCTTTAAAACCATCTTCGTCCAAAGCTGTAATAAGTTGATCGATTGCCGGAATGAAATTTTCGTGATATAAATTTGAAGTTGTTTCAGTCAATACCAAAACACTTTCATCTTTCGCCAGAGCATTAATGTATTGCTCTTCAATACTGTTTGGTGCCAATACACCAACCAAAATTAATTTTTTAGGGCTTTTGTTCCATTCTTCTGCAAATTCATCTAAATTTTCAGAAATTACACCAGATGCAACCCTCGCTGGAACATTTTGTGGAGCTACTTTTAACACATCTACTTTGCCATATAAAGGTTCAGAAAAAGGTATGTTAATATGTACCGGCCCTTGTAGCTCAATTACTGTGTTTAAAGCAATGTTTATTTCGGTTTCATTAAAAGTTTGGTGCTCATCCTCTTCTTTGCAATTAGCATTGTATAAGATATGCTTTCCATAAACATCTTCTTGCTGAATGGTCTGCCCATCCCCTATTTCCAGTAATTCTGATGGACGATCTGCAGAAAGAATAACCAATGGAATATCGCTATAAAAAGCTTCGGCTACGGCAGGAAAATAATTTAGCAAAGCCGAACCTGAAGAACAAACCAAAGCAACTGGTTTGTTTGTTTGCTGCGCCATACCTAAAGCAAAAAAGGCCGCACAACGCTCATCTACAATACTAAAGCATGTAAATTTAGGGTGTTCTGTAAAACCAATAGTTAGAGGGGCATTGCGGGAACCCGGTGAAATAACGATGTGATCTATACCCTTAGATAAACAAAGTTGTGTAACAGTTTGCGAGAGGCGTTTAGCGGAAAAATTCATTAGTACAAAGGTACAAACTGCTCTGTCAATTTTAAAGTATTGGCTGTACTACTTGCAACATAGTTTGCAATTTATTTTGAGTTTCTTCCCATTCTTCTTCTGGGTTTGAGTCAAAGGTAATCCCACCACCTACATACAAATGAGCCCTATTCTCTTCAATCTTCATACAGCGAAGGTTTACATACAAGCAAGACCTTGAATCATTATTATCTATAGAACCAATAAAACCAGTATAATATTCTCTGTTGTACCCTTCATTTTCATTTATAAATTTTAATGCAGATGATAGAGGTGTTCCACATACAGCTGGTGTAGGGTGCAATGCAGCGGTAATTGTTGCTAACGTAGTTTTTTTATTTTTTAACATTCCGGTTATATCGGTACGTAAATGTGCTAAAGATCCCGCTTCGTGGGTATACGTTTTTGAAACCCGTAAAACCGAAGTAACTTTTTGAAGACAATTGCTTATCGCATCGGTCACCACTTGTTGTTCATTTTTTTCTTTAGGGGTCCACTCTGGTTCCTGTTCGCTTTCAATCTTTTTAGTCCCTGCTAATGCCATAGTAGTAAAAGACTCTCCATTGGTCACTAAGAGTACTTCAGGCGTAGCACCGCTCCATATCCCTGTTTCGGGATGAAACCATACATAACGAAACGCTGTTGGGTATAAGTGTAATAGTCGGGGGACAAAGCTTGAAAAATCTATACTTGAAATTGGAAACTCTTTTTTTCTAGAAACAACAACCTTGTGGGTGTTTTTTTGATTTATAGTTGTAAGTGCTTTTGAAACCAAACGCATGTACTCTTCCTTTTCCAAGGTTTTAAAACTTGGATCAATACTTTCAGTTTCTATTTTTTCTTTTGAAAGTTCGCAAGATATATGTTCCGATTCTTGTAGGGGAATACAGATAGGCTTCGTTTCAAAATTAAACGGAGCCATAACAATCCCACGTTTATCAAATGCTTCAGAAGTATATATATTTTTATTTTTCTGAAGTAAAACCTCAACTGTATCGCTTTCAGGGTGGGTATAAAGGACAAAAGGTTTTTTTTGGTTATACTGGTCGGTTATTCTTTCTAGCAGTAGTTTTAAATTCATTAGCGGTTAGTTTTCAAGCGTTAAGGTAGTTAATTTCACTAAAGAAACCAATTGATTGTCTTCATTGACAATTTTAATTTGCCAAAGTTGTGTGGTACGCCCTTGGTGCAACACTTTTGCATGCGCAAAAACAAACCCTTCTCTTACACTTTTAACGTGATTTGCTGCAATTTCAATTCCCCTAATGCTCACTTTTTTGGCATCCATGAAAATAAAGGCTGCGGCACTCCCTACACTTTCAGCTAAAGCGACAGATGCACCCCCATGCAACACACCGTCTGGCTGGTGTACTTTTGGCGTTACGGGCATTTTGGCAATTAGGGTGTCTTCGGTGACATCTATAAACTCAATTTCCAATGTTTCCATTAATGTATTTTGACACATTTTTTTGCAACCTGCCAATACTTCCTCTTTAGTATACTTCATCTGTTTCTTTTAACTTTGTAAAAATACAAAATAGAAATGGCCAAAGAAAAAGAGGTTTCCTATACTTCAACTAAAACCTATACTACCCTAAATAAACTAACACCTAAAACTAAAAATATCTGGATTGCTTTTCATGGCTTAGGCTACTTAAGCCGCTACTTCGCCAAGTATTTTAGGCACTTAAACCCCGAAGAAAATTATATAATTGTGCCCCAAGCCCCTTCTAAATACTATCAAGGAAGCGATTTTAAACATGTAGGCGCATCATGGCTTACCAAGGAAAATACCGTAGCTGAAACAAGGAATGTATTAGAATATGTCGATGCCGTTTGGGAAGCTGAAAAACCAGAAGTTTTACCAAGGTTTATCGTAATGGGTTATTCGCAAGGGGTTTCTATAGCGAGTAGATGGCTTTCTAGCCGTAAGATACAGTGCGATTATTTATTGTTACATTCTGGAGGTATTCCGGTAGAATTAAAACCAGAAGATTTTTCATTTCTAAAACCTGAGACAACAGTTACCTATCTCTACGGAAATAAAGACCCTTACATTACAGAAGCCCGTAAAACCGAAGAGCAACTAAAAGGAACTTCTTTATTCGAAAATAGATTGAAAGTATCTGTTTTTGAAGGGGTTCACGAAGTAAACACTTTATTTCTTCAACAAATAGCTTCAATGTAATTAATCTATTTTGTGTAGTTCATCGATTTTTTTTGCACTTAAGCAAAAAAATTGGTTTCTTTATAAAGTTTTGTAAGAAAACCAAAGCCCCTTATTATGAAAAAACTAGTACTAAGTATTTTATTTATAGCTTTTTGCACTACAGTCTTCGCTCAGGTTAGCGTTCAAGAAAAACAAGCTCTTATCGATTTTTACAACGCAACAAATGGTGAAAACTGGAACAGCACTTGGGAATTAAACCAACCGGTATCTGAATGGGAAGGAGTAACATTAGAAAATAATAAAGTTAAAGGTATTACATTACTCTTTAACAACGTTGAAGGAACAATCCCTTCATCTATAGGAAACCTTAGCAACCTGGAAACTTTAGAGCTATCGTTCAATAAAATATCTGGCGAATTGCCTACTACTATCGGGAATCTTACAAACTTAGAAGTTTTGGCTTTTAATGGTAATAACTTAACCGGGGCTATTCCGGCTAATATTGGTAACCTTACCCAGTTAAAACAACTACACCTTAGTAGCAATAAAATCACAGGAAATATCCCGGCAACTGTCAAAAACCTGAAAAGCTTAGAAGTTTTTAATGTTTTCGATAATCAATTGAGTGGGATTTTACCAACAGATTTAGCACAAAACAATAACTTAGAAGAACTAATGGTGGCTGAAAATAATTTTACTAATCCTGAAATGTTTTCAATCATATTACTTTCAAATTCTGGAGCTACGCTGGATCTTACCAAAGAGCCAACGATAACTTCTCCAGCAAATAGTATTATTGCTATTGAGACAAGTGACGATGAATAAGATTATTAATTTATTGTATGAATTTTCATAATAATTTTAAAAAAACAATACGATAAAAATCAAAAAATACCGTTAAAGAACTTTGTTCAAAAAATATAATTCCATACTATTGTATTAATTAATTAGTTTAGTTGCTAATTGATTTATTTGGTTTGAACGGCTCTCTACTAAGGGCCGTTCTTTTTTTTATCTACATCCACCTGTATGTAAGGGTTTTATGACAGTGCACGAAAGCTTTTTCAAAGCAAAAAATTGTATCTTGGAGTACTTTTAATGTAAAATGAAAAAAAACGCGTTACTTCTTATATTGTCTATTTTCTCGTTTTCACAACTTTACTCACAACAGTTTACAGGAAGCTTTGATTTAGTTGTATCACAGCAATATGAAAATGGAAACGAACGGGCTGATACTCTTTCCTATTTCTTCGGAAAAGATAAAACAGCGCTTATCATTCATGCAAAAAGAAATCAGCCTGATTTAAGACTTGTTTTTAACCCCAAAGATGCTACCATTACTGGATTGTTTGAGCAAAACGGAAGAAAAGGTGGTTATATCTTACCTATGAACGAAAAGTATTGGCCTGGAATGCAAGTAGCAACTCGTGACTATGGAACGGGACCCCGAACTAAACAAAACTACACGGGAAAAACCAAAGAAATTGAAGGCTACCAAACCCGTGAAGTGTTAGCAGAAAATGATGAATACACAGCTAGTTTATGGTTACCCGAAGCTATAGAACTAAATATGGGCAGCGTATTCGCATATCAATCAGTTGGCGCTGGAAAAGATATTAAAGAGCTGGAACTCTTTGACCAATTTGGTGTAGAAGGATTACCATTAGAACTATTTTTAAAGAGTAAAATAGGCCGTGCAGACGTAATAATCCGTGTCATTAATATTTCTAAAGCTGTTGATAAAAATATGTTCAGTAGCGAAGGGTACGCGTTAAGCAAGGTTGAAAATTAATACGAAATGGTTTTATAATCCAACGTCAAGAAAATTTTACCGGTTTTTATTTCTTCTCTTCGCATCTTTTTTCTGTCAACATCAATGTCTTTTCCCATAAAGTTAAGCGGAATACGAATACGTTCCATTTCAAATTGCACTTCTACTTTTGAGGGTAAAACTGATTCGGAAGTCGGGTAATCTAATAGTAAGGTATATGTACCATCTTTTTTTGTACTTATTTCTGAAATAGCTATTTGCTCGGCTTTTAAATCCAGATACAAGGTTGCAATTGAAAAATCGGCTTTTTTATCTGTTGGAATAATATTCACCACCTTCAATTTGTTTCCTCCAACCGTTTCCATTCCACGATCAACAGTGATAAAAGGATATTCAAACAATTCTTGAAACGAAAAGTCTAGACCACGCTTTGGGATAAGCGCAAAGTCTTCCGAAGAAAAAGCCATTGGCTCTCCTTTTTTAAATTCTACAGTCGCTTTTTTCTGTGGCATATTAATAAAGCTAATATCCACATCCAGTTTTAAATCGGCCGTAAATGCTGAAACCGTGTCCAGCCGTTCTTTAATGCGCAAAAGATCTTTATCTTGCTCTTGAGCCAAGCTTGGAAACGAACTCACAAATAGTAGTATCAATATCAATCGTTGTATCATCCTATATCTTTTTTCTGAAATACATACACTCCAACTCCTATAGTAATCAAGGTGTATGCTATTAATAAAGCGACATTGGTGTATATGGTGCTCCACGGAATTTCAAATGTAAAAAAGTACTGCCAGGTATCATTCAGTTTTACGTATAGTAATTTATTTAGCAATTCACTTCCAAAATCAACTTTCAGCAGAATGTTTGAAAGTATTAAAAAGAAAGCTGCAATAATCCAAGTTTTCATTGCTTCTTTAAAGATAACGGCCAAGGTTACACTTACTACCGAAAAGAACACCATCGACACCGATCCTACTATAAAAGCATATACCAACCTCAACAAAGCATCATCATGTTCAAAAAAGGTAAGTCCGTTTACATATACAATTAAATCCCCTTTCCCGAACAAAGCATACGATAGCAAAAAGGACGTCAGCGCCAATACAAATACTACACACGCTGTAAAAACAATGGCTACAATGTATTTACTGAATATATACTGCCACTTTTTTACCGGCTGCATCATCACGGTTTGCAAGGTTTTGTCTTTATATTCTGTAGTGAGTAAACCCGACATAATGATGATCAAAATCAGTGGAACGTGAAACCACAGCGAGTTTAATATAAAGTAGGTGACTAAGTTTCCATTCAGCAGATTTCCTTCAAAGTAAAAGGAATCTTTTAAATTACTCAACACAATATCAATAATCCCAGCGCCTTGATAATACGCGCTAAACAAGACTACACCTTCTATTACAAAAATGGCAGCGAGCGCATAATAGGTTCGGCTTTGTCTTATGAGTTTGTAAAATTCAGTCGCTAAAAGTGCTCTCATTGCGATATTGGGTGAAAAAGTTTCTGTAAATCTACTTCGGGTGTACAGGATGTGATGCTAATTTGTTCTTCGGCCAATTGTTGCAATACCTTCGGAATTTCTTTGGAAGAAACAGAAACCGTCACACAATTACCCCGTTCTATCATTTCATATTTCTGTAGGGTTTTTGAATCTGCAATTCCAGAACCGCAGATGGTATATGCATTTGTGTTTTCAGAAATTAATGCAGCTGTATCCCCTGAATTAACAATGCTTCCGTTATTAATAACATAGAGTTTTAAGCATAATTTACTTAATACATCAACAATGTGAGAGGAAATTAAAATAGCTAGATTCTCTTTTGATAATTTCAGAATAAGGTTTCGTAGTGATTCAATTCCCATCGGGTCGAGGCCTGAAAACGGTTCATCCAAAATTAAACAAGAAGGATTATTTAGCAGTGCAATGGCAATCCCTAGTCGTTGTTTCATACCCATGGAATAATTGCGCACCGGATCTTTTCTTTCAATTGGTAATCCTACTCGCTTTAAAAATTGATGTAGTGTACTTTTATCGCTATTTGCACCTTGCATTTTGGCAAATACTTTAAGGTTTTCATAAGCCGTCAGATATTCGTACAAAGCAGGTTTTTCTATAATACCTCCCGCTTTTTTCTTTCCTGTATTTTCAATAGTAACGGAGCCATTATCGGGTGTTACCAATCCTATTAATATTTTAAACAAGGTTGTTTTACCAGCTCCGTTGGCGCCTACAATTCCACAAATTTCACCGGCTTTACAAGAGATACTTACGTTTTGTAACGCAATCACCGAACCGTATTGTTTGCTTACTTGTGTGCACGAAATACTCATACCGTAGCTTGTGGCATATTTTGAAAATCAAATTTTGGCGTGTAATTCTTTTCTAAAAAGGTACGAGACCAAAAGTCTTTTTTAAACATAAATAGAGGTTCTTTCACCATAAAATAAGGGATATAGTGATACCATTTTACCCCACAGCTTTTATAATAAGCTTGTACTTCTTCTTTTATCCCTAGTTCTTCTGCGGCGGTTTCAGCTGCCATACGTTGACACTTTGAAACGATGTAAATATCTGCAATACGCGGACGAAAACCGTGTATAAAAAACTGATCCTTTGCTCGTTTGTAATTCTGGTACCGTGACCAGCCATCCATAATGACCAAATAAATATGAATAAAGGAAAATAGAAAACATATAGCCCAAAAAGAAACAATGTAAATTGAAGCATTATTCCAAGCCTCCATAAGTTGCACACCATACACCCACGACTCTATAATAAATAAAATGAGTGAAAAATACAGCAACCTCCCTACACGTAGGTATGAAACCACAGGATGCGGCTGTTTGGGAAGTAGTACAGATTCCATAAATTCAAATATACTGATAAATGGTATAGTGGGGTGTTATACTTGTCTTAAACAACTTTATGGTCTTTATACAATAAAAAAACCGCAACTTAATAGTTGCGGTTTTTCATATTATATATAAACTTCAGTCTTACTTAACTTCTTCGAAGTCTACGTCTTCTACATCACTGCCTTCTTCTTCTGAAGATCCGCCTGTAGCACCTTGCTCAGCTCCAGCTTCACCACCTGGGGCAGCTCCACCTTGTTGATCAGCTTGCGCTTTGTACATTTCTTCGCTTGCAGTTTTCCATGCTTCGTTGATTTTATCCAACGCTGGTTGAATGGTTTCAACTTCTTGTGTAGCGTGTGCTTTCTTAAGCTCCTCTAAAGCATCTTCGATTGGCTTCTTCTTATCATCAGATAATTTATCACCAAATTCTTTAAGTTGCTTTTCAGTTTGGAAAATCATCGCGTCAGCTTCGTTGATTTTATCAACTTTTTCTTTCGCTTTTTGATCAGCATCAGCATTTGCTTCAGCTTCTTGCTTCATCTTTTCGATTTCCTCTTCTGTTAAACCTGAAGAAGCTTCAATTCTAATATCTTGCTTCTTACCAGTCGCTTTATCTTCAGCACTTACTTTAATGATACCGTTGGCATCAATATCGAACGTAACTTCAATTTGAGGTGTTCCTCTTGGCGCAGGAGGAATTCCATCTAAGTGGAAACGTCCTATTGTCTTGTTATCTGCTGCCATTGGGCGCTCACCTTGCAATACATGAATCTCTACACTTGGCTGATTGTCTGCCGCTGTTGAGAACACCTGACTTTTCTTAGTCGGTATCGTTGTATTGGCTTCAATAAGTTTAGTGTTAACGCTACCCATTGTTTCAATACCTAATGAAAGTGGCGTAACATCTAATAATAGTACATCTTTTACATCACCAGTTAACACACCACCTTGAATAGCTGCTCCAACTGCAACAACCTCATCAGGATTTACTCCTTTACTAGCCGCTTTGCCGAAGAAATTCTTCACAGCATCTTGTACAGCAGGAATACGTGTTGAACCACCTACTAAAATTATTTCATCAATATCACTCTTAGATAATCCAGCTGCTTTTAGCGCTTTCTCACAAGGAGTGATTGTTCTTTTTACTAAATCGTCAATTAACTGCTCAAACTTAGAACGTGTTAACGTTTTTACCAAGTGTTTTGGTCCACTGCTTGTTGCAGTAACGTAAGGCAAGTTAATTTCAGTTTGTGTAGAAGATGATAATTCAATTTTAGCTTTTTCAGCAGCTTCTTTCAAACGTTGTAATGCCATCGCGTCTTTACGAAGATCTAAATCTTCTTCCTTTTGAAACTCATCTGCTAACCAGTTAATGATTTTGCTATCAACATCGTCACCACCTAAGTGCGTATCACCATCGGTAGAAAGTACTTCAAAAACGCCGTCTCCTAATTCAAGGATACTAACATCGTGTGTACCACCACCAAAGTCAAATACTACAATTTTCTGGTCGCTATCTTTTTTATCAAGTCCGTATGCCAACGCAGCCGCAGTAGGCTCGTTAATAATACGTTCTACTTTAAGGCCGGCGATTTCACCAGCTTCTTTTGTTGCTTGACGCTGACTATCGTTAAAGTAAGCCGGAACTGTAATTACAGCACGATCTACATCTTGCCCAAGGTAATCTTCAGCGGTTTTCTTCATTTTCTGAAGAATCATCGCGCTCAATTCCTGTGGTGTGTACATGCGATCGTCGATTTTAACACGCGGTGTGTTATTATCGCCTTTTTCTACATCGTATGCAGCGTTATCAATTTCTTTTTTTGATTCGGAAAACTTATTCCCCATAAATCTCTTAATGGAAGATATAGTCTTCTTAGGGTTTGTAACAGCCTGACGCTTTGCAGGGTCACCTACCTTAATTTCGCCACCTTCCACAAAGGCGATTACAGAGGGAGTAGTTCGTTTTCCTTCGGCGTTAGGTATTACCGTTGGCTCGCTACCTTCCATTACAGCAACGCAGGAGTTGGTTGTACCTAAGTCGATTCCAATTATTTTACTCATAGTGTTATAGTTATTGTTTTACTAATTCAAATTTTTAATTCGCTATGTATAAGTCAATGATTATGCCATCAGAAACTTTATGACAGGGTGTCATATTTTCTAATAAAAAGTGACAGTTCAATTTATTTATTTTGTGGCAAGCCCCTACCCTTCGGCTTCGCTCAGGGTACGGTCGGGCCTGCCTTTGCCTGCAGGCAGGCTTTCGTGGGTACATGGTGCCCTGCTCAATCTCTCTTACAAATGTATATCTGTTTAAGACAATTTATTCCTTTACTTTTGCTGCTTCCTTTAAAAATATGATTGCAACAAAAACATATACCGCAAAAGAGGGTGCAAAACTATTAGTTAAAAGCTATTTGCTAGTTTGGGTGTTTTATTTTTCGTTTTTTATGGTTTTGGGTTTGTTGTCAAAATGGTTTCCTGAGCTTATAAATAACGAATACAAGCAGGAACGTCTACTAGAAATGCTCAACAACCAACCCATCCAACTGATTATTTCGGCAGTAATTATTGCCCCTATTTTTGAAGAAATCATGTTCCGTGCCCTTATAAAACCCAGTTACGAAGATTTACTACTTTTTATAAGCGGGTGGATTAGTTTTCTCTTTATGGGTTTTTCGGAAGGACTAACAGATTGGTACATTAGGCTATTAATCATGTTCTCGATTTTTATTGGCATCTATTATCTGTTACAGTTTCTTGTGCCTAAAAAAGCGCTTTTAGGTATTCAGAAATTTTTAGGCAAGTATGCATTGGTTGTTTTGGTTATTACTTCCGTAATCTTTGGGATGGCACACATTTATAACTATGTAGAGTCTTTTCTCATTAATGCAGCATTATTTGTTATGATTGTTCCTCGAATTGTTCTCGGTGGAATTGCTGGATGGTTAAAACTGAAAACAGGCGTACTTATTTGGCCTATCTTACTTCATTTTCTCAACAATGCACTTGCAATGGGAGTTATGCTATTATTTACATATGTGATTTCTAACTAATAATATTCTGTCTAGGCTTTAACACAGATTTAAAATAATACTTCATCAACTATTTGTACCTTCAAGTCTCAAAAAAAGATCTATGAAAGCAGTACAAGTACAAGAAGCAGGAGGCGAATTTAAAGTTGTAGAACTTGACACCCCTTCTCCAAAAGAAAACGAAGTATTAATTAAAGTAGAAGCCTGCGGAATTTGCCACAGTGACAATTTTGTAAAAGCAGGCGGATTCCCCGGTTTAGAATATCCACGTGTTCCCGGTCACGAAGTGGTTGGAATTGTTGAAAGTGTTGGCAGCAACGTTTCCAACTGGGAAAAAGGGCAACGCGTTGGTGTTGGCTGGCATGGAGGTCACTGTTTTAATTGCGAACCTTGCCGTCGTGGTATGTTTATTAACTGTGAAAACGCCAAAGTTTGCGGAATCTCTTATGATGGTGGCTATGCCGAATATATGACTGCACCTCAAGAAGCGGTCGCTAGTATTCCAGAAGAACTTTCCAGTGAAGAAGCCGCACCATTATTATGTGCAGGAATTACCGTATACAACGCTATGCGAAATAGCAATGTAAAAGCTGGAGATGTTGTGGCTGTTCAAGGTATTGGCGGTTTAGGACACTTAGCCGTTCAATATGCCAATAAAATGGGAATGAAAACCGTAGCACTTTCCACGAGTGATGATAAAAAGAAGTTAGCAAAAGATTTAGGGGCACATCACTACATTAATATCAAGGAACAAAATGCTGTTGAGGAATTACAAAAATTAGGCGGCGCAAAATTAATTGTTGCTACTGCACCACACGCTGATGCAATCTCATCTGTTATTGATGGATTGGGAATTGACGGACAGTTAATATGTATAGGTGCTACACCAGACGCTGTAGAAGTTTCCCCTATGCAACTATTGATGGCTCGCAAATCGGTTACAGGATGGCCTAGCGGTACGGCAATTGAAAGTGAAGACACGCTCAACTTTAGTGCATTGACCGATACCAAACCAATGATTGAAACTTATAAATTGGATGATGTTGCTGAAGCTTTTGATAAAATGATGAATAATAAAGCGAGATTTAGAGTTGTTTTAACTCCGTAAGAAATAAAGACACAACACACCTTCCGTTACTTTCAATTTGAATCTAGCGGAAGGTTTTTTAATTTTAAAACTTATTTATGTGGAATTTAAAAGATAAAAAAGCAGTCATCACAGGAGGCACTAAAGGAATAGGCAAAGCAACCGTTTTAGAGTTTCTTTCACTTGGTGCCGAAGTGATTTTTACAGCACGGACTGAAAAAGATGTAAAAGCTTTTGAAAGCGAGCTACAAAAAGAAAATCATAAAGCGTACGGATTAGTTAGTGATGTTTCAAAAGGCGAAGGAATTGAAGCAATTGTTTCCGAAGTGAAAAAACGTTGGGATACTTTGGACATTCTCGTAAACAACGCCGGAATCAATATTCGAAAAAAAGCGTTGGATTATTCAGAAGAAGAAATTTCAAAAGTTATTGCCATAAATATGACGGCACCTTTTGAGTTGAGTAGAAAACTACATCCGTTTCTTCAAAAACCGGGCAAGGCAACCATTGTGAACATTGCATCTGTTTCTGGATCACTAGATACCAACACAGGATCCCCTTATGGCATGTCGAAAGCTGGATTGGTCATGCAAACCAAAAATCTTGCTGCCGAATGGGCAAAAGATGGAATCCGTGTAAACGCCATGTCGCCTTGGTTTACACAAACACCGCTTACAGAAGGACTTCTTAAAATAGAAGAACGCATCGAACCCGTTTTAAAACACACACCATTAGGTCGCGTAGCCCAAGCGGAAGAAATGGCAAATGTGATTGCTTTTCTAGCGATGGATAAATCATCCTACCTTACTGGGCAAAATATTTCAGTTGATGGCGGCATTGGTATTACGGCTATTTAGCCTTTATTTCTAATAATTCATCCCATTGGGTAGTGTAGCGAGGACTCCGTTCTTTTTTAATGAGCTCCCACTCATTCATACGCGTCCCTGTCATCGCAGAAGCTACGGTAGACTTTCCATACTTATTGTTCAGCTTATCGAACGTCTGAATAAGCTTATGGTTGTTTAACTTAGAAGGCTGATGAAACAAATTACCTTGCACATATTCCTGCGGAATGATTCCGCTTAAATTCACTCCTACTTTTTTATAGCGATAGCCTGGTTTGTATATTTCATGTAATGCTTTTCGCGCTTCAGAAATCAACTGAAACGTATTATTGGTAGGAATTGGCATCGTTGCCGTTATACTATTAGAATATTGCTTATCAACATTGCTATGGTAATTGGTATGCACAAATATTTGCACATAGGTAGCACAGGAATTTTGAGCGCGTAGCACTTCGCTCACTTCGCTTATATAATAGGCACAGGCTTCCTCGATACGATCCAAATCTTCCAGTTTTTTTCCGAATGATTTAGCAGTGCCGATACCTTTTTTAGGTTTTGGTACTTCTGTAAACTCAATACACGGTTCGCCTCGTAACTCCCTCCATAACCGCTCACCTACTACAGTCATTTCTTTTCGTACCCACGCGAGTGGTTTTTGGGTAAATTCATATGCCGTAAATACACCTATATTTTTTAATCGCTCTACGTGTTTTCTCCCCAATCCCCAAACGTCTTTTGTTCTTGCCCATTGTAAGGCTTTAATTCGTTTTTCTTCGGAATCAATTACGCACACGTGGTTATACCCTTCTACTTTTTTTGCCATCTTATTGGCCAGTTTTGCCAAAACCTTTGTTGGTGCAATCCCTACTCCCACTGGCAAACCGGTTAATCGCTTAATGGTATCTTTTATTTCATGTCCATAGTTTTCAAGGTTTAGATATTCCATTCCGCTTACTTCTACAAACGATTCATCGATACTATACACCTCGACCCTAGGTGAAAAGGTCTTCAAAATATTCATAACCCGTTGCGACATCTCGCCATACAAGGTGTAATTGGAAGAGAAGAATGTTACTCGGTTTTTTATCAATTGATCTTTTATTTTGAAAACGGGTTCAAACATAGGGATGTCTGTTATCGCTTTGGCCTCTTTATTTGCTGCAATTATACAACCGTCATTATTACTTAATACTACTACCGGTTTCCCCCACAAGTCAGGCCTGAAAACCTGTTCGCACGACGCATAAAAACTATTACAGTCGACCATAGCTATCATAGTGCATTATGAATTATATAGGTAATAATACCCCACAACGTATACTCTTCTTCTGAAGGTTTTTCTGAAATACGAATCAATAAAAATTCACCATTATTAACCACCAAAGCCAACCGATTGGAAATCGCTTTAAGGGAACGATCTACAATTAGCACATCGTTATGGCGAATATTAAATTCCTTGTACCCATCACCATCAACCCGGATAAAAAAAGTAGCATCCTGATTGTGCATCAATTCTTTGTGTAAATCGATAGGTGCTTCTAAATAATGTGTAGCCGCACTAGGAAAGCCCGTTTGCTTAGAGACTTCAGGCGCATGCCGGTTTTTTACTTTCTGTAATTTTCCAGAGGTTGTGATTTCCATAAAAACAAAATTAGGAAATATTCCGTTCTAAAATTGGAATATTTCCATATACTTTTCAACAAAAATCTATAAAAGAAAATTTACCTTTGTGTTTAGATTTTGAGCCTATGGAAAGTATAAGTGTTTTTGATATGTTAAAAATTGGTGTGGGACCTTCAAGCTCACACACATTAGGGCCTTGGCGCGCTGCAGAACGCTGGGTTAACGAGCTTATTGAGAAAGGTCATTTTGATCAAGTGGAAAAAGTGCAAGTAAACTTGTACGGCTCGCTTTCCCTTACTGGAAAAGGGCATGCTACCGATGTTGCTACGATGCTTGGTTTATGTGGTTTTGACCCCGTAACATTTCCTATTGAAAAAATTGACGAGACAATCGATTTTATTACATCAAACCACAAACTTAGGTTAAACGATGAACGAGAAATCGATTTCAACCCAAAAGAACATATTAAATTCAACCGTAAGTTTTTAGACTTCCATCCTAACGGAATTACCTTCCATGCGTATTTAAAAGACGGTTCTAAAAAAACAGCTACCTTCTACTCTATTGGTGGTGGTTTTGTGATTAAGAAAGAACGTAAGAACAAAAAAATGAAGGAACAGAAGTTTGCGCAATTTCCGTATCCAGTACACAGCGGTGTAGCGTTACTTTCCAACTGCAAAGCCGAAGGAAAAACCATTAGCGAATTGGTGCTAGAGAATGAAAAATCGCTTCGTTCAGAAGAAGAAATAAACGAAGGTCTACAAAAAATCTGGGACGTTATGCTAGATTCTATGTATGTGGGTTGCCATACCGAAGGTAAATTACCTGGCGGCCTCAATGTAAAGCGTCGTGCTTTTGACATGCACAAAAACTTAATAGGCGATACACCGTATAACAGTGCCACAGAATGGATTGAAGCCATTAGAAGCACGGAAGTAAAGTTTAGGCAGATACTAAAGTGGGTATCCTGTTTTGCACTTTCGGTTAACGAAGTAAATGCTTCGTTAGGAAGAGTGGTTACCGCACCAACAAACGGAAGTGCTGGGGTTATTCCTGCCGTAATGATGTACTATATGGTTATTGAAAACCACGATGCCGACTTTAAGGATATTCGTAAATTCATGTTGGTTGCCGGTGAAATTGGCAGCTTGTTTAAAAAAGGAGCTACTATTTCAGCTGCTATGGGAGGTTGTCAAGCAGAAATTGGAGTATCATCCTCGATGGCCGCCGGTGCTTTGACCGAACTAATGGGCGGAACCCCAGAACAATGTTTAATGGCTGCTGAAATAGCTATGGAACATCACCTTGGATTAACCTGCGACCCTATTGCTGGTCTAGTACAAATTCCGTGTATTGAACGAAATGCAATGGGTGCTATTAAAGCTATTAATGCATGCGAAATGGCACTTGACAGCGATCCTTTTTCTGCAAAAGTCCCTTTAGACAAGGTAATTGAGACCATGTGGGAAACAGCTAAAGATATGAGCAATAAATACAAGGAAACAAGTGAAGGCGGCTTGGCTGTTCGTGTAAATATGAGTGATTGTTAATTACAATCGTCTTTTCGACGCGAGTCAATAATATGAATGATTTTCCAACCATTATCTGTTTTAGCTAAGGTGAATGCATTGGCACCACAATGGCTAAACTGCCCATTAAATCTAAATTCATAGGGAGTCCACACATGTGCTAAGTTTCCATCAATGTTTGTTTTATAACCTAAAAGCTTTTCATCCCATTTTTGATTTGCAGGACGTTTTGCAATGGCCATTATAAAGTCTGATGCACTTCCTGTAGTTATCTTATTAGCACCATTTTTATCAGTAAATGCAGTTTGCATAACCATATCTGGAGCCATTACCGATTTCATTTTTAAGGTGTCACCTTCGTGAAACCCTTCAAAAAAAGTGTCAATTAGTTGTTGTGCATCTTTTTCAGAAAAAGAGTCTTGTGCAAAAACGATGGAAGAACAAAATAAGCCGAAAAGTAATAAAATACGTGTCATAATAAGATTATTAAGAGATTGGTTATCAAAATTAGTACTTTTATGGTCTAATTTGTTACAATAAAAAAATATGTCAATCGCAAAAAAAGAATATAAGCGTATAACCACCAAAACCTTGGTGGATATGAAAAAGAAAGGTGAAAAAATATCGATGCTTACTGCCTACGATTTTACCATGGCAAAAATTGTAGATGGTTCTGGTATTGACGTAATTTTGGTGGGCGACTCTGCTTCTAATGTAATGGCCGGTCACGAAACCACGCTACCTATTACTTTAGACCAAATGATTTATCATGCCAGCTCTGTAGTGCGAGCTATTGAACGAAGTCTGGTTGTTGTTGATATTCCCTTCGGGAGTTACCAAAGTGATCCTAAAGAAGCCTTACGTTCTGCTATTCGCATTATGAAAGAAAGTGGTGGTCATGCCGTAAAACTGGAAGGCGGAAAAGAAATAAAAGAATCGGTTAAACGGATTTTAAATGCTGGTATTCCTGTAATGGGACATTTAGGGTTAACACCGCAATCTATCTACAAATTTGGAACGTACACCGTACGCGCAAAAGAAGACGAAGAAGCTGAAAAATTAAAGGCAGATGCTAAGCTATTAGAGAAAATTGGTTGTTTTGCTATTGTACTGGAAAAAGTACCTGCCAAATTAGCCGCTGAAGTTGCCAAAGAATTAACCATTCCAATTATAGGAATAGGCGCCGGAAACGAAGTGGATGGACAAGTATTGGTGACACACGATATGGTGGGGATGACACACGAATTCAACCCACGGTTTTTACGTCGTTATCTAGACCTATATGCTGAAATGACCGGAGCTTTCAGAAAATACATCGATGATGTGAAAAGTGGTGATTTTCCTAGTGATAAAGAGCAGTATTAATTTCAATTTACTCTTAAAAAATAATTCCTCTGAGTTCAAAAAAAATCATATCTACAAAAGATAACTTAAAAGTTTTATTTGAAGACAATCACCTGCTTATTATAAACAAACGGGCAGGTGATATTGTTCAAGGTGATAAAACTGGCGACAAACCACTTTCTGAAGTGGTTAAGGAATATATTGCTGAAAAATACAACAAACCAGGCGCAGTATATCTGGGCGTGGTTCATAGATTAGACCGCCCTACAAGTGGCGTGGTTGTTTTTGCTCGAACTTCAAAAGCATTATCACGTTTAAATAAACTTTTTGCTGAACGGGATACCGAAAAAACCTACTGGGCTTTGGTTAAAAATGAACCGCCGAAAACTTCAGATACATTAGTTCATTATTTAAAACGAAACCCGAAACAGAATAAATCCTATTCTCATAAAAATGAAGTACCGAATAGCAAAAAAGGAATACTTCATTATAAAGTTATAAAGAAATTAGACAACTATTTTTTATTGGATATCAATTTGGAAACTGGACGTCATCACCAAATACGCTCACAACTTTCAGCGATTGGAAGCCCAATTAAAGGAGATTTAAAATACGGTTTTGACCGAAGTAATAAAGATGCGAGCATTCATTTGCACTCTAGAGAGCTTACATTTGTTCATCCTGTACAAAAAGAAAAGCTGACCATAGTTGCTCCCCTACCTAATGATAAGCTTTGGAAAGCTTGCTGCTAAATTTTTGAGATGTCATTTTTTAAGGCATAAATCACCAAGCCCACTCTATTTTTCACATCTAGCTTATTAAACAAATCTTGACGATAGCCATCTATTGTTTTGGGGCTTAGGTTCATTTTATCTGCAATTTCCTTATACGTCATTTCACTACAAGCCAATTTCATAAAATCAATCTCCCGTTCTTTAAATGTGGGCTTTTCAGTATCATTTGAATGTAACGAATGCAAAAGTGATTCAGCTACTTTTTCTGAATGGTAATACCCCTTTTCAAGTGTTTGTACTAATGCCTCGTTTAGTTTATCTGGATGAATATCTTTTAACAAATAGCCTTTAGCTCCATTGCTTAGCATTTTAAGTATTTTCCTCTCATCATCTTCCATCGTAAGCACTAATACTTTGATTTCCTTATGGTTTTCATGTAACCACTCCATAGTTTCAAATCCGTCCATAACTGGCATATTAAGGTCTAGCAGGATAATCTCAGGCAATTCTGAATAATCTTTGAGTTTTTGCTGAAGATCCCTTCCGTTTTTAGCATGATATAAAACATTAAAGTTATTAAATGAGTTTACCAGTTTTTCCAGCGAGCTGGCAAATAGAGAATGGTCATCTACAATGACTATATTGTGCGAGGTAGTTTTATTCATTATTACAAGGGGTAGTTTAAACGTAAAATTGTTCCTTTATCCGGTTTTGATTCTATAGAAAAATCTGCATTCAACAGTTCTGCACGGCTTTTCATGGTCTCCATTCCAGAATTTCCTTTTTTCTTTGAGGTGTCAAAACCTATTCCATTATCTTTTGCCTCAATTTGCAACATATTGTTTGTGTAATTTAAATGTACAAATAATTCTGTAGCACGGGCATGTTTCAAGACATTCGTAGAGAATTCTTGAAGTATTCTAAAGATAATAATTTCTTTAGTCGGGTCTATGTTTTTTACCTCACCACTAATTTTTAAAACTGCATTTAGAAAATCAAGCCGATTAAAACGCTCTAATTCCACTTCTAAAGACCCTATTAAACCATTTTTATATACCACATCATTATTTAAGGTTTTTGAAAGGTTACGCACTTCATTTACGGTTTCTTGCACAACAGATTTAGTTTCTAAAAGCTGGTTGTGAAATTCTACTGGAAGCTGGTTAAGCACCATATTTAACTGAATATTAGTAACGGAAAGTAATTGACCAATATTATCGTGAAGTTCCCAGGCAATATTCTTGAAAGTTTGTTCTTGAATTTCAATCTTTGAATTAGAAATTTCCTTTTCAAATTGAATTTTTTGTTCAGCCTGTTTTATTAAGAGTTTATTTTTACGACGTTGAAATACTATAAAAAACAGTACAAATATCCCAACGGTAAATGTTAGAATTAAAATAAAGTAAATTATGAGAAGTCTTTCTTCCTTAGACATATTATAAACCCAATACTATAAAGTAAATATACCAATAGGTTTGTAAATAAGATGATTCTTTTATACAATTCTACAAATTCAGGACTTTCAGAGTCAAAGTAGCCACTGTATATAAACACAGGAGTCAATACTAAGTGCAATAAAATTGCCCCTATAGAAATATAAAAAGGCAATGAAGTATTAAATTTTAATATCTCATCGCTAGTTAACAATTGATAATAATATAAACTAATTGACAGTAAGACCAAAAAGGTACCTACAATATCACCGTAAGAAGAGTATCCATCGAAATAATTTCCCGAAATTGAAAACTCTATTATTTGGCTAACAATAAAAAGTATCAACAAAAGAGTTAAAAGATTTCTTTGAAACCTACTTTCTATATGCCATTTAAAGTAACTTACATATATAAAATAGCTAATTAAAGTATATGCATTATACAACCAATAATTTTCATCAAAAACAGTTCCTTCAACAAAAGAAAAGTACTTATAATCACTGAAGTAAGCAATGGGAGCATAAGCTCCTATAATTTCAACTAAAGCGGTAAGTAAAAGAAAGTAGACAAAATATTTTGTTGCCGGTTCTGCTTTTTTATTAGCATGTATATAATACCAGCCAAGAATAGCAGAAAACAACACCAATACGGTAACCGGAATCATATGAATAAGAAAGTCTTTCAAAACAATGTAAGTTTAATAACTTTTTGGCGGCCAGCCCCCATTAGATCTGTTAAATGGATCTATGGTATATATATTATCTGCATTTTTTGAATCACTTTCTGTTGGGCATAGAAAAATAGTAGCTTTTTTAGATTTTGAATCGTTATATGCTGCAAAAAACAAGCGTAGTCCTGGTTTTTTGATTTGCTGTTTTTCAGCCTCTTCTTTTACATAATCAATATACTCCTGCAATTCATCGATATTAAAAGTAAACTCACAAGCATCTTTAAACCCTTCTGCACTTTCAATGTCTTTTGCCCTAGTATCGCTCCATCTTTTTTGCAGTTTTTTTGCTTCGGTAACAGTTATGCATTTAGCTGGTTTTGCCATTTCTTTATAAAATTTGGTTAGTTAGTACGGCAATGTATAAAATTTCCTTCGCTATTTGGATAACCAGTTTTTAAAACAGGAAAAAAACTTATTTAAAAAAGGGTTTTTCCCTGTTTTCTATCAGGAATCTACCTCATTATTTACAAGGAAAACCTTGTTTTATTTAAGGCGTTTACCTACTGTATTTTAGATTGTTACATGCTAGATTTGTTTTATACAAAAAATAGATTTTGAATTTTTCACTCACATACAAGCCTCTTTGCACTGTTAATATTTATCACGAATACTTTTTAAATGATGGGTTAATGTCTTTTGATAGTTCTGAAAGCTTAAAAGAAAAACAACTGTCAAAATATGACGTACGGGAATTTATAGACCTTATCCCTACTGAAGAAACCTACCAGTATTTAAACAACCACAAGATAATATTTAAACCAACCGAAACTGGTTTTAAGCTACTAGTACAAGCAGAAGAAATTGTAGAAGGATCACAAGATTATACACCAAAAGTATCTATTCCGAAGGATTTCAACCTTACCTTTTTACTGTACGTTAATGATTTTTTATTTGAAAACTACTCGACGGTAAATGCCATTCCCAACATTCCTTTCTATTTTTCAAATAAAAAGCCTGCTTCAGAAAATAACAATTTCAGTTATATAGATTTAGAAGAGACTACACACGCAGTTTCTAATTTTAAAATAACTGAAACTACTTGGCAGGGCATAAACAAAACGTTGTCAGAAAAAGAAAAAGAGAGTCTGTTTGGGGTAATTTCCTTAGACATAATGGGAGATAACGTTACAAATTACGATGCTAATAATCGAAACATGCTTAGCAAAGATGATAAGCCAACAATAGAGCCAAAAACTTTTAAAATCCAGTTTACCAACCGTAAAACCATTTGGCATTATAAGAATGCCTTAAACAATAATTTGCTGCACTCAACCGAGCCAAAACAGTTGCCCTTGGTTAAAAATGGAACGGTAGAGTATATATTCAATAGCAAAAAGCAACCAGCAGCAGAGCCTACTAGGTTAATAGTTGAAAAAGATACCCTTGGGAATATAATCCGTACCATATCCGAAATTTTTATTAACGAATCTCCTCACTTTGAAAAACCTCACAAACGATGGACGACACAACTGCAGTGAACAAATTTACCCTCAAAGTAGATTTCTTCGGAAGCGATGAAAGTGAAAAAATTAGCGCACAATTTAAATCGGTTTCTGGTCTTACAGTCAATATAGACACCGAAAAACTACTTGAAAACCCGGATCTTGAATTTAAACACTCTTTTCCGTCACGAACACAGTTTCCAAATCTAATCCTAAAAGAAGGGATTTTAGAAAACTATAAAGTAATTAATTGGTGTAAAAATGCAATTAATCAATATCAATTTTATCCAACTGATATAAAAATCAAACTTGAAAACGGAAAAAAAGAACCAGTTTTAGCATGGAACATTATACATGCATACCCCATAACATGGACGTTAAAAAAACAAAAAGCAGAAGGAAATAATATAGCTATCGACACAATGGAATTAGCTTATAATTATTTTAAACTAGTGTAAAATAAATTGCTAAAAATGGAAGATTTAAACACAGATATTATTACAAAAAACCAACTACAGAGTACTGTAGAATTATCAGAAAGAAGAGAAGAAGATGAAACGTTTTTTCTCAGCTTTTTACAAGATAAAATCGACTTCGAAATATTTCGAAATTCGTCAATTTATGATCAAAAACAGGTAAAATGCTTACTGAATTCAGATAAATTTACTCAAAAATTAAAAGAAATATTAACTGATACTAAAACTTTAGATAAATTAATAAAAAGTACTGATAACAAGTTAATTAAATATATTTTTATTAGATTTTTAGACACATCTAAAACCGATTTAATACATATCATTAAAGTACCTAAGGTTCTATCTATACCAAAATACAAAATTATTTTTTGGAAACTTCTTTTTACCTATGAAAAACAAGAAAATTTTGAAATTGAATTTCAAAAGTTAATCAAAAATATTTCAGAAAGTCACCCTAAAAAAAAGGTGCTGGAAGTGCTTAATTTTGGTATTGTTTTAGTTGAAAAAATGGCTTCTAAAAAATAGGTCTTCTCCCCTCTTCAAAAGTCAAAATCAAAACATTTATTTATGTGAAAATTTACTTATCGTTTTTGAAAGGGAATTATTGTATACCTTTAAATAGTCAATAAATATTTTTTTATGGACGTAGAAAAACAAAAGCCATCTATGTTTGTCCGTTTTGTAAACGGTATCAATCATTTTATTCGATCGTTTAAAAACTTTTTTAAATCTTCGTTTTTAAGTTTAATCGTTATTGCAATAATCTTATTGCTGCTGACGCAAATGGACCAGGCATTTACCATGTTGGTAGATATGATGGAATCCAACAAGTTTTCTTTGTTTCTTTGCTTTTTTATAATCAATGCATTGGCATTGGTATTGTCCCACTACCCTATTTATACCTATTACGCAGCCGATTTAAACGACTCAAGAGATTATACTAATTGGCACAAAACCAACCCTATACGGTTTTGGCCTTTTAAAAATTTTCCCATTTTCATTTTTACCACTAACCCAGAATCTAGTTACAAACCAGATAATTGGGCCAATTATCTACGATATTTTATTGGTATTTTAATTCACGGTGTATGGATTCATTTTATAATCAGCAGTTTTACACCCAACCTTATTTTTGAAAATTTCCCAATAGCTACCATTAAAATAGTGCTATACTCACTGCTTATTCTTCCATTGGTTCTGTACATTTTTTATAGAGAAAAGTTCAGTAACCTAACAAACAAACTAGATGAGAAAGAGAAAGTTATTTTCGAAGAAGAAAAACAGGATAGTCTAGCTAAAGTTAATAAGCTATATAGAAAACTAGGGGTTTGGTACATTTTATTAGCTTTTATTTGCTTGTTATTATTGATACTCACGTTAACGGTAGGAAATTTTAGCCCCGGTGGTTTTGTGCTACTCCTTATAACAAGCTATGCATTAATTTTTAATTATGTTCTTTTCAGGTTATTACGAACCAAACTAAGCCATATCCATAAGGCAATGGATAGTAAAAAAAGTTTACACCTTTTTAAGTTTATAATCGGTAGGATGCGCTTTATGGAATGCTCTGAAAATTATCTACTTCTTTATAATTTCAATTTTTTAATCGCAGTTATCATTATAGTCGCTTCTACCATTGCGAGTATAAAGGGGTGGAATTTACTTAATGGAATACCAATTTTACTCGCTTTTTTCTACTTCTATTACTTTATTGCAGCGAGTTTAGGGAAATACTTTTTTGTGACCAAGAAGCTTAACCTCTTCGGAACACGAATTTATAAAGCTATATTTATTGTTTTAGGTGTTTTAGTTGGCCTTTTTATTATCACTTTCTTTGTACCTATAGAGGTGAAAACACACCAGCTAGACAGGGTAAAGAATTCAAAAACTGAAATTACCGAAGCTACTTTCATCGACAGTTTACGAGCTAAAGATGACAACACCCTATTTTTTATTGCCTCACACGGTGGCGGACTTAAGGCCAACGTCTGGACGCTCAATGTGGTCAATATGCTTCAAAAGAATACAGATGGCAAACTGTTAGACCAAACCATTGCGCTTTCAGGTGCTTCGGGAGGTTCTTTGGGCTTAGCTTTATATACTGGATTGCATAGAGAAAACGGACATGATTTTAATGAAATTCAGAAGAAAATAGACCATCTTGCCGTACAAAATTATACTTCGCTCGACCTTACGCTTACCTTCGGGATCGATTCCTATCGAAAATTTTGGCCTTTTAGCCAGCATATTGGCATTCGGGACCGACCATATTACGCTATGCGAAAATATCAAAATGAAATTCAAGACACTGCTAGCAATAAACTCTCTAAAGTTTCTTTTCGTGACTATTGGAAAGAAGCTTTTACTAAAAAAGGCTATTTCCCTTCATTGATTATGAATACCGCCGGAACACAAGGTAGTCGCGGGATCCTTTGGTCTGTTAAACAAAATAATTTTGATGAAATTTTCCCTTTTGCAATAAACTTAGCCGACCTCACAAATAATGAAACCATTCCTTATTTTCAAGCTGTCTCTACTACAAATCGGTTCCCGGTATTTAGTCCCGCCGCTAAAATTCCAGGGTATGGTCATTTTATAGATGCCGGAGCTATTGACAACAGTGGGTTGTTGGGTTGCTTAGACGTTCACAATTATTTAGCCCGGGATAAAAAAGTTTTGGGCGATAAACAGATTGCCTACATAGAAATTATAAACAGTAAAGGCTTATATGTAGATCATTTAATTAAAAAGTTCAAAAAACAATATAGTATTGAGCATATTGCCATCAATGAAAATGAAACAGATAATATCGTTGCCGATTTGGAAACAGGTCTTAACTTAGATAAAATTCCAGGGTATTTAAGCGATTACGTAACGAGTCTAGAAAAAACAAGCGATGGTGATATTAGGTACTTCAAGATTATGATGCCACACAAAATCACTTTTGCTGATATTGAAAATCACTTTAAGGGGACAATCCTTTCAGGAAAAATAGAGGAAAATTTTAAAGCGTTTCTTACCAAAGAGAACAACCTCATCCTATCCCTAACTGAAAAACCGAACAAAACTTTTTTTGAACCATGGCTATTTTATGAACCTACTCTTTCGCGCCATTTAAGTAAAAGTAGCATTAATTACGTAAAAGCGATACTTAAACACCCGTTGCTAACCGAACAATTTAAAGAGATTGAAAGCATTATCAATTCAAAAAAAGTGGAAGAAAATAAGGCTCCTCAATTGTCGTTATAACTTTTTAGTTTAATCCTTACTTCTTCTCCGGTACGCTTTTGGGCAAGTTTGCAAATGGCCTGTTCCGTTAATTGAAGTATTCTTGCATACCCTCCAGTGGTTTGAGCATCCCGCATTAACACCACGCATTTACCCGAAGGTGTAAGTTGCACCGTTCCTGGTTGTACGGGTGCAGTAATGATTTCTTTTGCCGAAAAAGATTCCAAACCCTCCATTACATATGCCATTCTATTACTTTGTGGGCCTACTTTTAAGGTAGATGCTACAATTTTTTCCTGTAATTTTTTCGGAAGCAGATTAAATTCAGGGCCTGGAAAAAATTCTATGGTATCATCAGAAAAATGGGTCGAATCAATTGAGAACGAAGCATTCCGAAGTATTTTTTCTGAAGCATCCTTCTGAAATTTCAGAATATAACCTTTTTCCAGTTTTCCTTTTTTGGTAATATTTTGATAAAAACTCCGGCTTCCCAAAACTTCTTGGGCCTCAAAACCTCCTAAAACAGCCAAATACCCATAGCTTCCAAGCTTGGGGTGACCAAATGTCAAAACATCCTTTTCAATCACTGAAACCGCTTTATTTAGACCAATCGGCTCTCCGTTAACTTTAGGCTGAAAGCCAGCGCCAGAAATTGAAATAACTGTAGGTACCTTAAATTGAAGTGTTGGTCCCATCATTGTAAATTCCAATACAGCCGCTTTAGCATTATTATCCAGCAATTTATTGGCCATTGCTGCAGAAACCGTATCCATGGCACCACTTATCGGCACGCCAAAACTACGGTACCCCGTTCGCCCTTTATCCTGTAAGGTTGTATAAAGTCCTGCCTTCAATATCTCAATCATCAATAACCTCCTCTTCTATTTTATAAACGCCTGCAGCTACTTCTACTTCTATTTGTAGAAATAGATCTTTAGATACCTGCTTAAACTGTACTATATCTCCAGGTTGTATCAATGCAGGCGGGTTATTTTTAATTGAAAAAAAAGATAGTGGGCTCTTCCCTATAATATTCCATCCACCAGGGGAATATGTTGTATAAACACCTGTTTGAGACCCCCCAATAGCAACCGATCCCGCTTCAATTTTCTCTCGTGGTGTATCTTTTCTAGGGGTATGTAATTGTTTATTCAAACCACCTAAATATGGAAAGCCAGGCAAAAACCCGAGAAAATAAACCTTATATTGTTGCTCGGTATGCATCGCAATTACTTCTTTTACCGATAGCTCATTTTTTTTAGCTACAGTTTCAATATCCAGCGCAAATTTTGAATCATAACAAACGGGAATGTGCAATATACGCGATAGAGATGTTTCTATTTTTGGTGCTTTTTTTAGTTTTTTTGTTAGTTGTTCAATAAAATCGTTCTGCTTTATTCCTTTTTTAAAAAACACCGCTATCGAACTATATGCAGAAACAGTTTCTATCACTTCTTCTTTAAAAGACTGTTGTATTAGTTGGTTTGCTTTTAAAACATTATCAAGTATCTTATCATCAATAGCAGGTTTCCACTCAATCAATACGGCTTGTTCGCCAAATGGTTTTATTGTGGGTTGTTTCATCTGTCTAATGTTAGTTCACGCTGCTTCATTTGACTATGAATATACTGAAGTATTTCTACCGAATGTTTATTATCACTGTGAATACAATAGGTTGAAGCCCTTATTGGTTTTACAGTTCCAGTAACAGTTTCTATAGCATTTTCTGAAAACATTTTAAAAAGTTGTTTCCAAGCAGCTTCAGGATTGTTTATAAGCGCTCCTTCTTCACTTCGGGAAACTAAAGAAAGATCATCGTTATACCGTCTATCTATAAAAGCCTCAAACTCTAGAGGCAATAAATTTTCAGCTTTACGGTGTAAAACAGAGTTATATTGTACATATAATTTAGGACGTACTTTGGTGTCAATTATTGCTTCTACCACCGCATCGGCTGTCGGTGCATCTTTGGCGGCGTAATTGTACAAAGCGCCGTGAAGTTTTATGTGGTTTACAGTTGCTTCTTCGGTTTCACTCACCGCAAAAAAATGTAATAATTGATCAAAAACAGTCGCTGTGAGCTCTTTTTTTGTCATTGTGATGATTTTCCTTCCAAAGTTATCTTTATCTGGAAAAGAAGGGTGTGCGCCAATTTTCACCTTGTTTTTCTTAGCCAATCGAATGGCAGTCCGCATTGTTTCGTCTGTCCCATAATGTCCGCCACAGGCAATGCTACATGAAGCTATCAACGGCATGATAATTTCGTCAAAACCACTACCCTCTCCTAGGTCTGCATTAATATCAATATGTTTGGCTTCACTTTTCATTTTTTAATCTCTTTTAAACATCAAAAAACACTTTTGAAAGGCTTCTAAGGCCTAAAATAAGTGCAATGAGTACGATGATGATTCCTATGATGTTTTGAACTTTATTGTTTTTATACGCCCCTAAAACCGATTCTTTATTAACCACCCATACTAAAAAACCAGCAATTACGGGCAGCAAAATTCCATTAGCTACTTGTGCAAATTGAATAACTTCAATGGGTTTAAATCCTACGGAAGAAAATATAACGCCCGTTAACAATACAAGTATCCACACTGCTCTAAATTTATTAGATTTTAAACTCAAATCCCAATCAAAACAACCTCTGGCTACATACGCAGCTGCTAATGGTGCTGTGATTGCTGATGAAATTCCAGCGGCAAACAACCCAATACTTAAAAAATATTTTGCAAAGCTACCAAAGAGTGGTTCTATACTTTTTGCCAAATCGGCTGCATTACTAATTTCTGAACTTTTAATCGATGCCGCACAAACAATGATTGCAATAGACACTAACCCACCTAAAATAATTGATAAATATAGATCTGTTTTGGCTGCTTTTAAATCTTTTTTTCCGTTCCATTTCTCTTTTACCAATGAAGCATGTAAAAACAGATTATAAGGTACTACTGTCGTTCCTACTAAAGCAATAATAGCCAGTATGCCTTCTTCAGGAATTGAGGGCACAAACATACCCTTTAAAACTTCAAGCCAATTGGGGTTGGTTACAATAGCGGTAACTAAAAATGAAACACTCATTAAAATTACTAATGCCACAAGGCTTCGTTCAATTACTTTGTAGTTTCCAATATAGAGCAAGGCAAATGCTATTCCTCCTATTATCATACTTAAGTAATTGAGCTGTAGGTCGCCTATTAAAATAGTAGATTTCGTAAAAATGGTTTCTAGACCTAACATTCCTCCGCTAATATTTCCGGCTTCATAGGCAGCATTTCCTATTAATATTGCTGAAAGGATAAGTAGTATGGCTATGATTCGTATTGTTTTAGAAGGTATTTCGCTTCTTACTGCTTCCGCTAAACCTTTTCCGTACACCAGCCCTAACCGAATGGCCATTTCTTGCAACACAATAGTCGCAATGATTGATAAAACCATCGCCCATAACAATGTAAAACCAAATTCAACTCCGGTTAAAACACAGACGGTAACCGTGCCCGGTCCTATAAATGCCGCTGCAATTAAGGCACCCGGACCAATATTTTTAAATATATTTTTCACCTTTATTTTTGTTCAAGTGCGTAAATAGCAAAACTCGCCAACCAATGACCGCCTTCGTAGGTGTCACCTACCAAATTGAGATATGAATATGAAATATGTTGATTTGCCACATTTTTTAGATGGTCATATTCTGGATATTGATTTGCCAAACCATACAACACCCAAGCTCGGCTAAAATTAAGCCCATCCAGATGAACCAACTTCCCATCACTCCTATCGCCTACTTTACCAGGTTCAAGTTGGTAGTTTTTATTTTCTAAAGCTGGTAAAAAAGAATCTAGCCAATCTGTAAATTCTTTTTTGGGAAGTACGCGTCGCATAATATCCACCTCTTCTAAACAAGGTGATAAAAAATCGTATCCGCTAGGTTCCCAAGTAATCGGGCAGTTTTCATCTTTTAAGTAAAATTCTTTGGCTCGTCGCTCAATTAAGTTTTTTAATTCTGTATCGTTAGTCGTGTTTGCATAGTCCCATGCAAAGGTTAAACCAAATGCTGTGTTGGTGTGTTCTCCCACCCGTATGGGATATACTAATTTGGGTAAAAACTCTTCATATTTTGAAACAATATCATCTGCTAATGGCTGTAAATTTTCGGCCAATTGTTTTCCCATTGGGTCTTCCCAAGTGTATAATGCTTCGGAAAGCTTTAGTAACCACGCCCAGCCGTAAGTGCGTTCGTAGCTTTTATTGATGTCTTTTTGAAAATATTCTAATTCTTTTGAAACATTTTTAAGTGTGATGTTTTTCTGAAGTATTTCTTTAACCTTATCTGCCTTTTCCATATCTGGAAACTGTTTTACCAATGTCACCATTGACCAATAGCCATGAACGGCACTATGCCAGTCAAAACACCCATAAAATATTGGGTGCAACGCTTCTGGTGATTCTAAATCTTCATCACTACCTATCGTTTGCCCTAATTTATTAGGATATTCGGTCTCTACACAATGCAAAGGAAGTTCTATTAATTTATTGGCTTCTTCTATCGAAAATACGGGTGCTTGATATTGCTTAACTGCCATTTCAGTTTGTGTTTTTTCTTTAGTTTCAATTTTCTTCTCTTCTTTAGAAGAATTACAGCTTACAAGTATAGAAAGCAAAAAGAGCAAGGAAAGGACATTTTTCATAGTAGGATATTTCAGAAACAATTTCTATTAAAATCTTAAAGATATTAAATATAGTTTCCATTTAAGTTTCAGAAACAAAAAAAGGGATACCGATTGGCATCCCTTTTATATTTAAGTGAATTCTGAATTACATTTTAACGTCTTCCAGTTTTACTTCTTCACCTTCTTTGTTGATCAATTTTACTTCATCAAAATCCATATCTTTAAATTGAGCGAACTGTGTTTCAGCATCACCAACAACCAAATAAGCCATTTTAGACTCATCTAGGTATTTGTTTGCCAATTCTTTATGTTGCTCAAGTGTCATGTTTTTAACAATCGACTCTTCTTTTTCAATATAGTTTGCAGGAAGATCGTAACTGCTCATTTCTTGAAGCATTCCCAATAAAGAGAACTGCGTTTCAAAACGACGTGCGTTCGATTTTATCATTGCATTTTTAGTGAAATCTAAGTCTTCTTTGCTGACTCCTTCTTTGTACTTAGCAATTTGATCTTTGAATATCTGTACAGACTCTCCCGTTGTATTAGTTCGAACACTTGATGAAGCTGTAAATTTTCCTGGTATTTTGCTTCCGCTAAAACCTGTACGTGCTCCATAGGTGTATCCTTTTTCTTCACGAAGAATAAGGTTTACATTTCCGCTGAAAGAACCACCTAACTTATAGTTCATCACCTCAGCAGGATAGAAATCTTCATCGGTACGTGGCAAAGCGATATAACCAATATTGATAACCGATTGCTTAGCTTTTGGTATATCTACAAAATACAAGGAAGCTTTATCACGCTCCTCTGGCATTGGATATTCTGGAATGGTGACTTCCTTGGCTGCCCAACGTTCTTCTAAGCTATTTAATTGCTTTAAAGTTTCGTCTTTATCTATTTTACCTACTACGTGGAAACTACTAATTGATGGCGAGAAATTATTGGTATAGAACGATTTTAAATCTGCCATTTGTATTGCTTCTACAGATTCTTCTGTTCCGCTAGTTGGAAGACTGAAAATATGATCTTCGCCATACAATAATTTATCATAAACGTTACTAGCTACTCTATTTGGATTAGCTGCACTACGCTTTATTTGATTAATTGTTTTGGTTTTAATACGACCTAATTCTTCTTCATCCCAACGTGGTTCCAATAAAATTTCTTCAACTAAATCCATTGTTTTATCAAAGTTACGCGTTAAGGTGTTTCCGCGTATTACAATAGATTCATTTGTTGTGTACATATTAATAGAAGCCCCCAACAGATCGATTGCTTCTTCAAGCTCTTCTGGGGTTTTGTTTTGCGTTCCTTCCATTAAAATATCTGTCATAAGGTTTGCAACACCATTTTTGTCTTTATCATCCATTAAATGTCCACCTTCAATCACTAAACTGAAGTTAACCGTTGGGATTTCATTTTGCTCAATCCCGTAAACTTCTAATCCGTTTTCCAGTTCAGCTGTCCATGTTTCAGGAATACTCAACTCTGGTGCTGGACCTTGTTCCGGTTGAACAGAACGATCAAAGTTTGAAGGTGTTTTAGCAATTTCTTCGTTTGAATCTTCAACCTTCTTCTCTACATTCTCCTTAATTTCTTCTTCTACAACTGGTGCTTTTTCTGAATTTTCAGCGATCAAGTCCATTTGTCCTTTTGGTACGAAGCTCGTTAGCACAAAAGGCTTATCCTTTATGTACTCGTTATATACACGCATCACATCTTCTTTAGTAACTTTTTTGATGTTTTCGATATCATCTTCGATAAAACCAGGGTTACCAGTAAAGGTATTGTAACGTGCTAATTGGAACGATTTTCCTAAAACACTGCTAATACCATTATAAAAATCGGTTTCCAATCCAGCTTTAATGCGTTCAATATCGCGATCTGTTACTCCTTCTGTTTCAAAAAGGGTCATTGCTTCGTTAATTCCAGCTTCTACATCATCCAAATCCACACCGTTGTTAGCTGTAATAATTATATGAAATTCACCTGCTAACTCTTGTGAATTATTGTAGGCTGAAGTTCTTGAAGTAAGATCTTTTTCTTTTACCAGCACTTTATATAAAGGTGCTTTTTTTCCATCTGATAATATTTCAGCTAAAAAATCCAACGCGTAAGCATCTTCAGTGTAATGCTGTACTGTTGGCCACACCATATTTAATTGTGGCGCATTAGCAAAGTTATCTTCATGGTACAAGCGTTTTGTTTCAGCAATGGTAACCGGCTTTGGTTCCATTTTTTCAACTTCTTGGCGTTTTTTTATTTCACCAAAATATTTTTCAATCATTTCTTTAGCTTCGGCTGTTTCAAAATCACCTGCTAAAACCAATGTCGCATTGTTAGGGCCATAAAAACGGTCATAAAATTCACGAACATCTTCTACGGTAGCATTTTGAAGATCTTTCAATTCTCCAATAACTTGCCAATTGTATGGGTGCCCTTCTGGATAAATGTTTTTATCGATTACCCAACCTGTATGCCCGTAAGGGTTGTTATCTACACGTTGTCTTTTTTCGTTTTGAACCACTTCTTGTTGGTTGTAAAAAGCAGACTCGGTTACTGTGTTAATTAAATAACCCATACGGTCACTCTCTAACCACATTACCATTTCCATAGCATTTTTAGGCACTACTTCGTAATAAATAGTTCCATCTTTCCAAGTACCACCATTTAAGGTTCCACCGGCATCTTGTATTTTTTTGAAAAACTGATCTTGTGGAACATTTTCAGATTCTTGAAATAACATATGCTCAAATAAGTGAGCAAAACCAGTACGTCCGGTCTTTTCACGGTTAGAGCCTACACCATATTGAATGGCAACCGAAACAATAGGGTCGCTTTTATCTTGGTGTAATACGACATCTAAACCGTTTTCTAGTTCGTACTTTTCAAAATCAACAGAAAGAGAAGCACTTTCTTCTTTGGTTTCTGTTTCTTCATTTTTACAGGAAGTAAAAACAAAAGTTAGTAGCAAAAAAGCTACTAATGAGGTTTTAAGAGAATTTTTTAAAAACATATTTTTTTGGTTTAATGAAGCGTTAAAGATACAATTGCAGTTTGGTCGAAATCTTAATAAATTGTTAAAATAGACTACCACAGCCCTATTTATCTAAATACTAGAATCAATATTTAAAAAAAATAAAAATCACTTAATTATGAAAACTTAATAATTAATCAACCAAACCATCCATCTCGATCCAAGCTTCGATATTGAATAGCTTCGGAAATATGGTTTCCTGTTATGCTTTCTGAGTTATCTAAATCTGCAATCGTTCTAGAAACTTTTAAAATACGGTCATAAGCTCGAGCAGAAAGGTTTAAACGTTCCATCGCAGTTTTTAGCAGTTGTAATGAAGCTTCATCCAACCTACAAAACTCTCGTATTTGTTTTACTCCCATTTGAGCGTTGTAGTGTATGTTTTCAAACGTTTCAAACCGTTTAGATTGTAATTTCCTTGCTTGTGTAACTCGTTCACGTATGATGATGCTCGATTCCCCTTTTCGGTCTTCGCTCAATTTGTCAAATGGAACTGGGGTTACTTCAATATGGATATCAATTCGATCCAACAAAGGACCGGAAATCTTGCTTAAATATCGTTGCATTTCAGCTGGCGAAGATGTTACCGGTGCATCGGGATCGTTAAAATACCCACCAGGACTTGGATTCATGCTTGCCACCAACATAAAACTGGATGGATAGGTTACTGTAAATCGTGCACGTGAGATAGTTACATCTCGATCTTCCAGAGGTTGCCGCATTACTTCTAGTACGCTTCTTTTAAATTCAGGTAATTCATCTAAAAACAATACCCCATTATGTGCTAATGAAATTTCACCCGGTTGTGGGTATTGACCGCCTCCTACCAACGCGACATCGCTAATTGTGTGATGTGGGCTCCTAAAAGGCCGGGAAGTCATTATCCCACCTTTTTCTTTTGTTCGTCCCGCAACACTATGAATTTTTGTTGTTTCTAGAGCTTCGTTTATCGTCAATGGTGGTAAAATACTAGGCAGGCGTTTAGCAAGCATCGTTTTTCCAGAACCGGGCGGACCTATTAATATAATATTATGACCTCCAGCTGCTGCAATTTCCATACAACGTTTAATACTTTCTTGTCCTTTTACAACTGCCAAAAATAAAAACTACAACTTTAATTAACTGTATATCAATATATTAATAATATAGTTTTATATTGATTATCGTTTATTGGATAATTTGTTGTACAATTGTTGTACGATATTGTCATTTTAAAAATTTAGTTATGAGCGTTAAAATCATTTATAGACCCGTTAAAAAAAATGATACCAAAGGTTATTTAAAGGTACGAGTAATTGAAAATAGAAAAACGAGTATTAAAACTTTGGGAATTAAAGTTAGTGGAAAAAACTGGTTAGAGGATAAACAAAGGGTAAGTAAGTCAGAACCCAACGCAGATAAAATAAATGAAAAAATACAGGATGTACTAAGGAATTTGAACAAACACGACACCCCTACCCAAGCCCTAAAGACGACAAATAAGACTATACTAACATTTTATGACGAAATAATTGAAACAACGCTAAATAACGGTACAAAGTTAAAATATATTGATATTAGAAATAGATTTGAAGCGTATTTGAATGAAAACGGATATAACGATTTGAAGCTATCACAACTCACACCACAACACGTTAACGCATTCCATACATATATCCGTACTTCGGGGTCAGCGAACAATACTGCAAATTACAATATAAAGAGTTTTAAAGCCATTATAAACAAGGCTATTAAATCGGGGTTGGTTAGTTATGTTAACGACCCTTTTAGCTTGTTAAAGCTAAAATATACCCCTACCCAAAATAGGACGTTGACAGATAAAGAAGTGAGTAAGTTAATTGATGCCAGTTTTAAAGATGACAGGAAAAAAATGAAAAGTAATTTAGGTGTCAGTTATGAAGAGTTTAGGGATATTTTCCTTTTTCAATTATTCACACAGGGATTAAGATGTTCGGACGTTCAGTTGTTGCGTTGGAACGATATTAAGAATATAGATGGTGTGTTGATAATGGACTACACGCAATATAAGACAAAGAAAAAGATGAGGTTACGGCTAACCCTTGTTGCATTAAAAATGCTTAACCGTAGGTTATCCAAATTAAATGAAACTTTTTCAGATAAATTACTGGGGTTAGAATTGAAAAGGGAGCGCCTTAAGGATGTTTTACACAACCAAAAGGAAAACATAAATAAGGTAAATAATGAAATTGAATTAAGAAAGGTACAGGATGCTTGGAACAAGGTTAAAGGGGTTAATAGTAAAGACGAGTTTAAACAATTTCAAAAGGTTTTCTGGGAGCGAGCTGGAGGGTTAACAATTGATTATGCAAAGACACAAATAAAGGAAACTGAAAAAGAAATATATAAGCTGTATGCAGATACAATCGATGGTATAGAAAAGCCTAACAGCTTTGTATTTCACTTTTTAAATGATGATGATTTTACAAACTATAAAGATGGTGCTAACCTAACAGAATTGCAGTATAAACGCCTAACGGGTACAAGGGCATATTACAATATCATTTTAAAAAAGATAGCAAAACAATGCGGGATAAAGATAAACCTAACTTCACACGTTGCAAGGCACACCTATACACAGTTACTTTTAAATAATAATGCGGATTTGGTCGCTGTCAGTCAGTCGTTAGGACATAGCCATATTTCAACTACCCAAACCTATATACAGCAACTACCAAATAACAGCCTATTGGATTTGAACGATACTTTAAACGACACTTTTAATTAAAAAAGGGTACTAATAAAGTACCCTTAAATTAAACCCATTTGATAATATCCTTACATCATTATAACATCGATATACTCCCCATCATTACCTATATGGGTTTCTATTCTTTGTTTTTCTCCGTTTGATGTAGTTACTATTTGTTCAATTATTGTACATCCAATTGTACGCCATCCTACTGTAACCCCTATATTAGGCGAATTTCTAACTGTTTGTACTGTCCATCCTTTGTTAACGGTATTACCGTTATTACTTTTAGCTTTAAGCATATTAAATAATTTTAAAATTTATATTACAAATATAAGAAAAATTTATATATACCCGTTTTTCAATAGACAATGTAAATAGTTTTACATCAAATGTTAAATTTTGCGAAGTTGTGTCACACCTTGTTTTTTTTAGGCAGTTTTTTCCAAATATTCAATTAAATCATAGGTTTTATCTTTTTCCTTTGGCTCTGGTTCTGGTAAAACACCATCGATTGTACCGTTAAGGAAATCCAGTATGCCATCCCCGTACTCCATTTTCATTTTGTCTATTTTCCTTTCTTGATTTAACGGCAAATCGTTGTTAAAGTACGATACGTGGTAACGGTAATTGTTTAAATCGATTGGTAGAACAAAGTTTTTTAAGTCTTTTTCCACCACTAAAATAGCATCGTGTAAACGGTACGTATGTATATCATTTTCGTTAATTAGCATTTGATAGGCAAATATTGCATCCGCTTCCTTTTCGGTCATTAATTCAAATACTTTTCCTTTTTCGCTTTGCGCTGTAAGTTGTGCCAACTCTAAGGCTTTATTGGCTGTATAACCGCAATCGATATAAATTGCTTTGGCTTCATTTATGGTTAGTTGGTGGTTATTTAAAGCCATATTGTATAACGTTTTCGCCTTACTTCGAGATATACCCCTTTTATCCATTAAATTTTCATATACTTTAAGTCCTATATCGGTATTAATTATTTTATCCATCGCTTGCGGACTTGAGGAAGTAATATCAATTTCAATTAGCTTAAGGGGTAGTACTTCTCTTAGTGTTGAGGGCAAAGCCGTTAAGGGTGTGTATTCTCTATTTTTAATAGCTTTCTTTTTGAAATTTTTGCCCTCTTTACTGAAAATAAAACCAATTGCATTAATCATTTTCTCTTTATTGTTTTTTATGTTTTGATTATGGGTAAATGTACCCTTTGTATCCAACTCATTGTAAGCGTTTTTAATGGTCTTTTTTAACTTCTTAAGCTCTTTGTCGGTTAAGGTTATATTGAATTCCTTACAACTTTTTAAAATGCTATTTGTAGCATTCCTAACCCTATGTGATTTGTCGTTAAACAACGATTTATAAAGTTGGCTGTTGTGAAACAATTCATATAGTTTCAATTGCCTATTTATTTTATCTGTAAACATCCCATTTTTCACCTTATATATTGAATATAAATAGTGCCAGTCATCAATAAGACTAATTAAGTTATCATATATCATTTTACCACCGTAAAGCCTTTCAGATTGTTCTATTTGCTTTGTAGTTAGTTGTTCGTTGAGGTGGTCAGTTGAGGTATTTACCCTAAAGAATTTGTCCAGTGAGCTGTAAAATTCATTTACATAAAGTCTTTTATTATTTAGCTTTTCAGAAATTGGATTATTTGGTATTTTTTTTAATAAATATGCTGTAAGATATTCTATTAAATAAGTGTAGTTGAAACCCTCTTGATTATTGCCTTTAGCATTGTATTTCACGTAATTATAACGCTTTATTAATTCCTTACTATCCAATTCCATTAAGTTAGTTAAACGTTCCTTAAATGGCCTCTTGTCGGCTTTGTGGTTAAGTATTGGATTATCATACTTTTTCAATTCAAATCCGTAGTTTCTGAATGACTCTATAAGTACGCTATCGTTATACAGTTGCCAGTCGTTAACGGCTTGGATAACTGGTGCGATTAAATACCCTCTGTTAACGTATTTCTGTTTGGTTATGGTAGGGTCGTCATAGTGATAGTTAGATTGTTGTAAACGGCTTTCCGCATCCCTTACATTCTTTAGATATTCCTTATACTTTTCATTTAATTCAGCTCTTGAAATGGGGTAGCTTATATTTTTTTGTTTTTTGTTGATAAATAAAGCATTTTCAATACCATTTCTGCCACGTCCGTAGGCTTGTACTGCATTGTTAACGCTTACTTTATATGCGTCTTTAGACTGGTCGCTAATAATTGCTATACTACATTTTTTTTCAATGTCAAACCCAGCAAAATAAGCACTTGAGCAAATTAATAATTCACAGTCAAATAAGTCTTTATCATTAATGTTATTACCTCTGTTATAAGGTGCAATTTTTATATCTAAATTTTTTCCAACAAGGTTTTTAACTTTACCATCTTTATCCATTTTATGGTAGTTTTTATCATTTGTGAAAATGACAACTAAATTACCCTTGTTTTTTTCTATATTAATGAAGCTATGTAAGTCCTTTGCATTGGTACTGTAATGTATTGTCTTTGTCGGCTCATTTGTCCTTTGTACTTTAATGTAGTCCAATGTAATAGCTTTAGGTATGTCGATATACTTATATATTGGTGTTGCCGTTGAAAGGGTAAAAAAGGCTTGCCATTCATTATAGATTAACTCCATAAATGCCCCCATTGTCTGACGGTATGTATTATCGGTGCTATATGCGTGCGACTCATCGATAAATACGGGGATTTGAATTAATTTATTGTACAGATTTTTTTTGGTGTCAGCTAGTTTTATTATTTGCTCTGGTGTGGTGTTTATTATCGCATTTTTGCCACCTTTAGCAAAGTAACTTATTACTTGTTCCCAGTCATTTAGACTATCTTCAAAATATATAAAGAATTGCCTATCACTTTTGAAAGTTTTTCTCTTATCCTCTTTTCCCTTAATCATACCAACATTTGGGCTAATTATAAGCCTATTTCCGTTGGTTGTGTTAAATATTGCTGTTGTAGCACCTATCCCAGTACTACCCTTTAAAATGTACTTACTTCCGTAAAAAGTGATAACTTCCTTTAGTGCTTCCCCTTTAAGGTATTTACTGTCAAATTTTATTATTTTTTCATTTCTATTCATTTTTCATATTCATTTTTTTCTTTACCCCTTTAGTATTGCATTTTTTTGATATTTTGCGTATATTTATTATAAAGGAGATGGCGTTTAACCGTGTTATTTTCAATGTCTTGCAGAATTAAATAGGTTATAAAAATTTGGGATGTGATATATAGTGTATTACATCCTTTTTTTTATGCCTTATACATCCAGTACGCAATGTTTGTATGCTTTTCGGAACTCTTGCATCATATAATATCGATACGTCCTTATACTATCATATTGCGGATGCTCTGTTGGTGGTAATGGATGTATGTTATTTACCCAGTATTTGCGCAACTCTTTGAACGCTTTGTCTTTATTTCCGTAACGGTTCAGGAACTCCAGTACAATTAATGTATATTTCCTTTTAGCGTGTTTCATTTCCTTTAGGGGGATGGTGCTACCCCATTTATTTTCATTTTCGATTTTATATATTTCCATATTTTTTATTTTAATAATGTCCTATACTTATAAGTATTTGTAAAAAACCAATAAGTAAAGTGATACTACTTCTTTTTTTCTATCTTTTCAACTATGTACCTAAAATAGAGACGGTTAAATATGGTTTGTGTTGGTGTTGTTTTGTGGTGTTAGTCAACACCATATTTAAAATAGGGTAAACAACCCTATTCTTTTATATATAGTAGTTTACAAGGGTTTTACACCCCCCGTGCGCACCCAATTGATATATAACAATTAAGAGTCAGCACGCTACCTGAATAACACCTTTAATGGGTTAAATATTTATATCAATTTAGAATTATTCTAAATAATAAAATACATTGTAGATAGTAAAATTATCACACACCAAAAAAATATAGTGATATTTACAGTAATTATATTAATAACAAGGGTTAACGAGATTTTTACAGCCCCCCGTCCTAAATGGTGTAGTTTTAAAAAAGTAAGTATAATTTTGATTAAGTTATTTAAAATAACTTGATAGTATTACATTAAGAATTAATAAGGAAAAAAAATTCTGATAATTTAAGATTACGGGCATCACAAATCTTCTTTAATGTATTAACAGGAATCCTATACCCGTCTTTCTGTAAAATCTTTCTGACAGTACTTTCTTCAATAAAATGGTCTAAGGCAAAAGCTCTATTACTTTTAGACTTTTCAATCCAATTTATAGCAATATAATTACAGATTTTCTTATTAATATCATCTTTGACCATTTAACAAAAAAAGAACTTACTATTCTTTAAATTGCGGTCGTTCGAGCGCATTAATATATTTTCACTATATTTAGCGTAAATTTCAGCAAGTGAAAAATATATTATTACTTTCTTTAGTTATTATTTCAATTTTTTTTTGGAATTGTAAATCTAATAAGCAATCTAACTTACCAGAGGATATTGCAGGCTTTCAGCTCTTACCAAATGAAAAAGCTGCCATTGTCCGATTCAAAAATATAGAATATGATATGGTGTCTTCAATTAATTTCAGTCACTTAGATTCTGACGAAATAATTAATCTTCTTACAGATGAATTAGAACACGGAGGTAAATTAAAAGATTTGACAGAAATAGATAAAAACTTAAATTATCCACTATACTTGGTAATATACAATTACGATGTAATAGAGTCTGGAATGGAATATAGTGAAGGATTATATCTGAAATATTTAGCTGTCTTAGACAAAACTAAAAAGCTATATACTGTAAAAAAGATACTTTATTCAGAGCCGTCTATGGACGGTAGGATTAAAAATGCTTCAATACTTGAAGCAAAAAAAGATAAGTCCATTTCAAAGGATTTTAGTGATAAAGAAGAAATAAATAATTATTGCAATTTATCTACAAACTCAGCTTTTAAATTTTTAACAGAAAACAGCCCATTCAAATTCGGGAATAATAGTATTGTTGAATTTCAAAAAAAATATAATTATCAAACAGAAAGTTGGCGTGAAAGCAATGTAATAATTAATGGCGGATTTGATTCTTCTAAAAGATTGAGAGGTAGTTACTACATTGACGGTAATTTTATATTTATTGAAAATTTAATAGCTATAAATGGAAATTTTGACGCAAGTAAAAACATAAAAGTTTTTGGTAGATTAAAAATACAATGCAATGGTGATATTACGGGGACTTTAAGGGATATCAATGGAAACAGGAAGGATTTAGTAATAAAATTTAAATAAACACAGGATATGTCTTTAAATAACGAGTTTAAGCCGACAACAATCACAATCGCTCAACATTTTTTACTCTATCAACTTATCTATAGCTTTATAGTTTTCTATTTTCAAATTAAAAATGATATGTTTGAAACAAATATCCAGATATATCTTCTAATACTAAATATTGCTTTAGTAATTGGAGCTTTATATCAATTGCAAATTGGTAAATCCTTGATGATTGATATTTATACTGTTTTTTCTTTGATAGGTTTTTTGTTTTACTCAACAGGTGCATCAGGAGAAATTTTTAATGAAACCCCAATTGTATATCTGGATGTATGGGTGTTTACATTCACTTCACTATTACCCCTTTTGGTTTTTCCTTTTGTGTATAATCAAACTGCACAAAAATATTTCAAAGAAATATCAGATTAAAATCTGTCTCTTATACACATCTCCGAGCCCACGAGACGGACTCCTATCTCG